>Ga0210032_1000468_pt1 | contig 29733 bp, 30 predicted proteins | sample CryGeyCG2114_250_2_FD_185458 | JGI IMG/M metagenome (GOLD analysis project Ga0210032, IMG submission 185458) | Groundwater microbial communities from aquifer - Crystal Geyser CG13_big_fil_rev_8/21/14_2.50 (SPAdes) (version 2) | ecosystem: Environmental > Aquatic > Deep subsurface > Groundwater ... | reverse complement strand
TTAAGCTAAGAAATATATTCTTGGTTGAGGTTTATTTATGGCAAAATCAATAATTCCCTATTTGCAAAAGCAAAATGCTACCTTTAACTGTATCGCTCAAGATACAGTGACCAAACTTCAAGATGCTTATCATATTAAAGACAGTTGTTGGATACGCGCTGTGTTACTTGAAGCCAAAGATGGCTTGGCCATGGCGGTTGTTCCTGCTGATTTTATATTAGATTTTAACCTGTTATCCCATTTAACGAGTAAAAAAATGGAACCTTTGGCTGGATCAAAAGCAAATGCCGTCATGAAGGGGTTTGTTTCTGGTACAAGAATACCTATTCCGGAGTTTTTTAATATCCCAGGTATTATCGAGCAACAGATTGTCAATATGGGTAAAGTCTGGTTTGAAGCAGGTGATGGTGAAAATGTTATAGAAATGAATGCAAAAGATTATATTTCATTATGCCAACAGTCTTTTATGGGAACATTTGCACTTTCAAAGGCATTTTTGACAACTGGGGGCAATGAAAAAATATCCATACGTCAATTTACCCCCATGAGAATTCAGGAGCGAATTGAAGATATTATCGAGTTACCTTCTATGCCGGGTATTGCCCTAGAGATCCTTAAATTACGAGATGACCGCCATGCAACCCCCAAAATACTGGCACAAATTATTGAAAGAGACCCTAGTTTGAGTGCACAAATTGTGGGTTGGGCTAGTGCTGCTTATTATGGCTATAGAGGACCCATAGAATCTGTAGAAGTTGCCATTAACAATGTGTTGGGTTATGACATGGTGATTAACATGTGTCTGGCGGTTGTTATGGGTAAAACTTTAAAAGTACCTGTCGACGGGCCCTTAGGCCTAAGAAACTATTGGCGGCAAGCGATTCTTTGCGCCACCTTAGCTGAAAGGCTCTGTTGTTTAATCCCTTCTCAATTTAGACCCCTCAAAGGATTAGTTTATCTCAGTGGTTTACTACATAACATAGGACATTTGTTATTATCTCATGCTTTCCCACCTCTGAGTTTTGTTGTCAGTCGTTTTATTGAAGCTAACCCTTACATTTCTGTCACGGATATAGAAAAACATGTATTAGGTGTGAGTCATGCCCAAATTGGTTCTTGGTTGTTAACCAGCTGGCATTTACCTGAGCAAATTATTGAAGCCACCCGATGGCATCACCAGGAAGAATATGCCAGCACTTATTCAGCCTATAGCAACCTGATTTTTGTAGCGAACCAAATGATGGGTAAGCTGTTAGTGGGGGATGCTAGACCAGCAGCCATTCCCTTAGCGGTTCTGGATGTGCTAGGCTTATCTCAAAATGAAGTCTCTGGTGTCTGGTTAACTATTTCTCCTCATCTAGATGAACTTGAAGCCCTTGCAGATAGGTTGGCTGCCTAGGAGCCTGTCCGAGAATAGACTAATCTACTGCGGCCAATCAGGCTTGCCCTCGCTACGATCGCTATTCTCGGACAGGCTCCTAGATAATTCAGGTTGGGTTCAGGTTGGGTTCAGTTTCGTTGTATTAATATGAGTTCATAGCATCAGGAATCAGCTTCCTGATATGAAGTTCAATTAACACGAGGATAACAAAATGAAATTCAATCGGTTGGTTCTTATGATGAGTTTAGCTGGATCTGCCTTAGTCGCTACAGAGACTAAGGCTAAAGACCACTCTCAATATGCTTATGCAACAGTGTTAACTTCTGAACCCATAGTTCAAGTTTTTCATACTTCACGCCCTGAAAGAAACTGCTGGCAAACACAACATCTGGTGAGTAATCACCACGAGCATTCTGCAACCGGTACTATTTTTGGTACTTTAGTGGGCGCTGCAATAGGCAATGCTGTCGGGCACAACAAAACCAATAAAAGAGTTGGTGCTGTCGCTGGTGCTTTACTAGGTGGCTCTATTGGTAGTGACATTTCTCGTGAAAACCGTGGCCGCGACACTCATTCAGAATGGGTGACACAATGTGAAACCACCGACGTTGTATCTGATGAAGAAAGGGTGGTTGGCTATAGAGTGACATATGTTTATAATGGAGAAACTTACATAACTCGTTTAAGTCGAAATCCTGGCAATAGTTTAAAGCTGAGAGTTTCGCTAACACCAGTTGTAGATTAATATTGACTCATACGAAAGAGTTTACTTTTTATTTAGGTGGTTCCGTGAAAAAGATAAGCGTCAGCAATCAAATTTTTAAAAAAAGTATGCTATCTACTTTGTTATTGCTGACCTCTTCGCCATTTTTTTTTGTTAATCCTGGTTACGCAAATTCTTTCAGTTCACAAAGGCAAACATTGGTATTACAAGTTGCCGATAGTAGCCATCAAAATCTTATCTCCAAGAGTGACGCTATTTCCAAGGTTAAATCAGAAGTGAATGGTAAAATACTTTCAGCAGATTTAATTGAAAGCAAAGGACCTCCAGTTTACAAAATTAAAGTATTGTTAGATAAAGGGCGAGTTCGTAGTGTTTATGTGGACGGATTATCTGGAAAAATCATAAGGATAAACTAGTGCTTATTTTAGTGGTTGAAGATGAAAATATTTTACGAAATGAATTAGCTGAAACCCTAAAAAGGGAAGGCTTTGCTGTGGAAAAAGCAGCGGATGGAAAACAGGGACTGTATTTAGGACGAGAGTTAGCTTTTGATGCAGCCATTATTGATTTGGGATTACCTGGAATATCTGGTTTAGATCTGATTAAGCAATTGAGAAGTGAAGGCAAGAAATTTCCTATATTGATACTCACTGCCAGAGATCATTGGCAGGATAAGGTCAATGCTCTAGCGGTTGGTGCCGATGACTATGTTACCAAGCCTTTTCATATGGAAGAAATATTAGCCAGAGTCAACGCATTAGTTAGACGTTCCAATGGCTTTTCATCACCAGAGGTTGTTTCAGGACCCTATAAATTCAATAGCCTTGAACAGAAACTCTGGCTCAATGATGAGTTACTTGATCTCACTGCCTTTGAATATAAAGTGATTGAGTACTTTTTAAATCATGCGGGAAAGGTTTTATCCAAAACAGTATTGACCGAACATATTTATGAACAAGATTTTGAAAGAGATAGTAACGTCATTGAAGTGTTTGTTGGCCGCTTAAGAAAAAAACTCGATCCGTCCAGCACCATCAAACCCATTGAAACTCTACGCGGAAGAGGCTATCGCTGGTCTCTGGATATTTGTTGAAACCTTGTATTTTTTTAGAGGTTTGCTAAATGAAGCAGACTTACAAAACTCGTTTCAAAACAGCCTTCGCCAAACGTTTTCCTTCGTTACGCTCACGTCTTTTAACAACTTCATCCCTGCTAGTGGCTTTGTTTATCATTGCTGCGGCTTTAGTTTTACAAAATGCTTTCAAATATGGATTGTTGGCAAAATTACAAGATCAATTAGAAGCACAAACCTATGCCTTACTTAGTGTGGCAGAAGAGGAAAAACCCGGAAAATTATTTTTGCCTGAAGCTTTGGCTGATACGAGATTTAATCAACTCGCTATAGCCAGTGGCCGCTTTGCGAGAGTGGTAAATTCTGACAACCAAGTGCTTTGGGAAAGTCTTTCTGCTCAAGGTTTAGATTGGGCAAAAAGTGAATTTATCGCACCAGGAACGAGTAAATTTTATTTATCACACATTGATGGGCACAAAGCTTATCAAAGAGATTTTGGCGTAGTGTTTGAATCTTCAATGGGTGATCATGCCTATATGTTCCAAGTGGCAGAAGAAAATGACGGCATAAAATTTGCCCTGTTTAGTTTTAAAACGCAGCTTTATAGCTGGCTACTGATACTGGCATTCGTTTTTGTGTTACTGCAATTTATTTTTGTGCATTATGGTTTGGGACCTCTAAAAAAGGTCGCGTTAGAATTAAATGATATTGAAAATGGCGTAGCTCAACGACTGAGTTCGAAATATCCTCTCGAAATTAATTTATTAACGGCAAGAATTAATCAGTTGTTGCAATTTGAAGAAAATCAACGCGCAAGATATAGAGATAGCCTAGGGGATTTGGCTCATAGTCTAAAAACCCCTTTAAGTGTGTTGACGACAAGTATAGAGAAAAAAATTCAAGGTACTTTAGCTCAAGATCTGGATCTACAAGTGACCCGTATTAATAAAACACTCAGTTATTATTTAAACAAAGCTTCTGCAAGAGGTGTAGGTTCTACCTTGGCACCTGTTAAGTTGTGCGAAATTGTAAATCCCTTAGTGGATGCTCTGAATAAAGTCTACTACGATAAACAGATAACCTGCTTAGTTGAGTTAGAAAACGAGGTGAAATTCTATGGGCATGAGGGAGACATGATGGAGCTTTTAGGGAATCTGCTAGACAATGCCTTCAAGTATGGAAAACGACAGACAGCGATCCGAGTGAGCCAAGTGAATAAAAAACTTAGCATTACCATTGAAGATGATGGTCCAGGCATTCAAATGGAAAAGCGAGATCGCGCCATGAAAAGAGGTGCCAGATTGGATGAGACTGGCGATATTTTAGGCCATGGATTAGGGCTTTCTGTGGTCGCAGATATTATTGCCGCTTATGAAGGCGAAATTTCTATTAGCGACTCAAAATTGGGTGGTGCCAAGTTCGAAGTTCTGTTTACTTGTTGATTTGAAAGGCAACTCGAAATCAGAACTGGAGTTTAGGGCTTCTTCGATAAATGAATCTCTGCATGTTGTAATCCTGTATTTGGATTATCGAATTCATTTTGGTTAAAGTCATTTTCAGATTTAGCAACAATTAAAGAGACCACTGAGTCCCCTGTGACATTTATCGAGGTTCGCACCATATCTAAAATGCGGTCGATGCCTAAAATGATAGCGATACCCTCTGCAGGCAATCCCACTTGCTTGAGTACCATAGCCAAGGTAATCAATCCAACACCTGGTACACCAGCCGTTCCTATAGACGCCATAGTTGCAGCGACAATAACCGTTAAATATTGAGTAACGGACAAATCAATCTGATAAATTTGAGCGATAAAGACCGTGGCAACGCCTTGCATAATCGCAGTACCATCCATATTAATGGTGGCACCCAAGGGCAGGGTAAAGGAGGCCGTGGATTTTCCAACCCCCATCCTTTGAGTCACAATTTCCATGGTGACCGGCAAAGTGGCATTACTGCTGGCTGTAGAGAAAGCAAAGAGTTGTACGGGTCTCATTTTTTTTAAAAAAACGCTAGGGCTGAGTTGAGAGAATAGGGAAAGAAGAGCTGGGTAGATCAGAAAACCATGTACTAACAAAACCATGAGTACCAAGACAAAGTATTGTCCCAAGGATTGAAAAGCGTCCATACCTAATTGAGTGGTTAGTTTTGTGATAAGTGCAAAGACTCCGATAGGGGCGACTAGCATTAAAAGTGTCACCATTTGCATAATCACATCATTAACTGCATTGAAAAAATCAGCGATTTTTTTGCCTGAAGGGCTTTTTACTAAAGCGATAGAAATGCCAAAAAGAATTGAAAAAACGATGATTTGTAACATATTGCCATCCACCAGGGCGGCAAAAGGGTTTTTGGGGATAATATTAATCAAAATATCACTGAGAGGAGGGGCCTCTTTGGCGATGTAACTCATTTGTTCAAAATGAGCATTGGCACCGGGTTTGAAAATAATGGCGGCTAAGATAGCAATACTAATTGCAATTGCAGTGGTGCCAAGATAAAACAAAATGGTTTTAATCCCTAATCGGCCAAGCTTTTTGGGATCGGTCAGATTACAGGTACCACAAACGAGACTGACGAACACCAAGGGCACAACCAGCATTTGTAAACTATTTATAAAGAGTCTCCCTGTAATGCTAAATAAACCATCTGTCATATAATGCTGATAGGTGCTGTTTTCCGCCCAACCCAAATATCTAGCAAGAACGCCAAGGATCAATCCTGCTACCATGGCTAAGATAATTCTTGTACTGAGGCTATTATTACTATTATTCATTTTATTTATCTCTCAGTTTTAATTTTAGGCTCACAGATTTAGCTTACATTAAAACCCATGCTTTATTAATTGTCATCATAACCATATCTTTGTTGCTATTGAAGGGTAAATTACCCTAAACTCTCTTTTGTAGGGAAAAGCAGAGCAATATTTGGGATTTTTGACTAAAATGTGAACCAGTTACTTGGGTTTCCTCATAAATTGAACTACCTTTTGAAAAGAACTCTTTGAAAATAGTATAAATTTCAAGTTTGGGGATTGTAAACTGTTGTATCATTGGGTAATCTGCATGAATAATAATGAGACTTTGAATAAATCTAAGTTTTTATCAACTTTTGGTGACAGGAGATTTATGTGATGGATTGGTTACTCAGTGAGTCCAAGACTTTCAAACAATACTTAATTTTACTGGCAAGTTTGATTTTGCTATCGGCTTGTGGCGGTTCTGGAGGCAGCACCGACTCAGGGACGGTTGTTCCGCCTGTAGATACCATCTCTATCGCGCTGTCTATTTCTAATACCAATGTAACTGCAGCTTCCCCGGCTACTATTACGGCTACAGTGACAGGATCGATATCTGGTGTTGCTGCTAACAAAGTAGTTAACTTTTCGACTACCTTAGGAACATTAAGTCCTGTTTCTGGCACTGCATTAACTAACTCAAATGGTGTAGCAACCATTATTTTGGGTGCTGGTTCAGTGGCAGGTGCTGGGACGGTGACCGCGTCCTTAGACAGTGGCGAAACAGCCTCGATATCATTTCAAACTGCTGGTGACGATGTTTTAGTGGTGGGTGACGTTGCGATAGATGTTTCAATCTCTTCAACAACGGTTAGTGCAGCTACGCCAGCGACAATTACAGCCCTTGTCACAGATTCAAATGGTGCTGTAGTGAATAAGGTTGTGAACTTCTCGACAACCCTTGGAAATTTCACGCCATCTTCAGGCACTGCACTCACTAATTCAAGTGGTATAGCTACAATCCTATTAAATGCGGGCTCTGTGGCGGGTGCAGGAACCGTTACTGCCGCGATTGATTCAGGTGAGTCCGGTACGGTTTCATTTCAAACGTCAGGGGATGCTTCCAACAACCCCATTTCTTTCACTCTAGGTCTATTTAACCCAGCCGGAAATCCAACCAGCAGTGTGAGTGGTGCCAATCCAGGAACTTTAAAAGCCACTTTGTTGAATGATGGTGTAGCATCGGCAGGTGTTTTGGTAACTTTTTCTCTCAATGGTGCTGTTGGTTCACTTAACCCCTCAACGGGTACCGCTTTAACTGACACTAATGGTGTCGCCTCCATTATCCTTCAGTCTGGCTCTACAGCAGGTGCAGGTACAGTCACAGCATCAATCCAAGGTGGAATTACTGCTTCAATTGATTTCTCTGTCAGTATTTCCGCAACAGATGTTGCCATGAATGCGCCTGTTATCACACCAGGTAGTATTGGTGCCAATGGGACTGCAACTGTCGAAGTCACTGTGACTGAAACCACCAATGGTGTAACAACGCCACTGGCAGAAACAGCTACAGTTCAATTCACCTCTGAATGTGTTCAATTAGGCACAGCGACTTTAGATACCAATGTGGATACCATTTCTGGCGTTGCTCGCTCTACGTACAAAGATAAGGGATGTGGAAAGCTTGATACAATCAGTATTAGCTCTACAGTGGGCCAAACCTTATTAACACAAACTGGCACCTTAGATGTGCAACCAGCAGCGGCTGGAAGTATCGCCTTTATCAGTGCCTCACCCACAAATATCGCTTTACAGGGTACAGGTGGCGCGGGTAGAACAGAAACGGCTACTGTTACATTCAAAGTAGTGGACTCTATTGGTAATCCAGTCAGAGATAGTAGTGTTGATTTCACTTTAACCACCTCGGTTGGTGGGATTTCCATCAATCCAGCAACGGCACAATCTGATTCTAATGGGTTAGTGGATGTCATTGTTCAATCAGGGACAATTCCAACACCCGTTAGAATTGTTGCGACTTTATCCAATGATGCAACCATCTCAACGGTTTCTGATCAACTCGTTATTTCAACCGGTGTTGCAGATGTCAATAGTTTGAGTTTATCTGCTTCCAATCTAAATCCAGAGGGTTGGGATCTTGATGGTATTCAATCGACCATCACTGCTCGATTAGCGGATCATTTCAATAATCCAGTGCCTGATGGAACAGCGGTTTCTTTTACCACAGAGTTTGGTTCTATTGAACCATCTTGTACCACTGTTAATGGTGTTTGTTCTGTTGTTTGGTCCAGTCAATCCCCCCGTGAACCTAATCCTGTTTTTAGAGATCCTTTAACTACAGTGACCAGAGAGATTGGTGATGGGGTTGGTGAGTGTAAAAAGCCAGATGAAACGGATAGCAATTTAAACGCTGCAGGATTGCCCTGTTTTTACAACAATGCTAAAGCGGCTACGAGTTCTACCCCAGCATTTTTTGGTGGTTTAGGGCCAGTATTTGGTCATCGAGTGACCATTCGCGCTTCAGTCTTGGGGGAAGAAAGCTTTTCTGATGCGAATGCCAATGGGAAGTTTGACGCGGGCGAGAGCTTTACCGATTTGACCGAAGCCTTTACCGATGACAATGAAGATGGTGTTTTTGGTGGTAAGCTTGCCAATGGTTCTCCAGCACCTGGAGCAGCAACCACTGGCTCAAAATGTTATGGGATTGGTAACACCGATGTTTGTTATCAGGTTGGAGGCGATAATGAAGAGTTTGTTGACTTCAATTCCAACTTAACTTTTGATCAAGGAAATAACAAATATAATGGCGTGCTGTGTCCAGCAGAAAGCGACACATGTAGCAAAGAGTTGTTGACAATTTGGAAGGATATTACCATTCTCCAGGCGGGTTCTTCTGCTCGTATTTCTATGATTGAGTCTGGATTGGATGCAACTGACTCTGCAAATTATTTCCAAACAGTGACATTACCAGCCACTGTTGTTGCCTATGTCGCTGATCTGCATAATGGATTAATGCCATCAGGTACTGTGATTAGTTTTACCGCTGGTAATGGTTCAATAGTAGGTCCCAGCCAATGTGTTGTGGCCAATAGTAATGCTTTTGAGATTACTCGTTGTGCTGTAGCAATTAAGGCCGATACCACCCCGGATTCGGGTCCATTGGTCGTGACTGTGACATCACCTAATGGGACTTTGTCTTCAAAATCTATTATCATATCAGATTAATTTCTAAATAATAAAAAAAGCTTCATGAGTTAACTCATGGAGCTTTTTTTTAAACTCAATGGGAATATTGATGCATCAATCACAAGCTACCATCGAATCAACTATACAAGCAACCTGTCAATATTTTCAATCTCAACCTTTATTTTATGGTCATGGCAGTGATAGCCCTTGGGATGAGGCGGTTTTTTTAGTTTTAGCTGCCTGTGATTATCCCTTGGATAGTCGTGATGATATTTTACCTGAAAAACTAACTCAATCTCAGCAAGATAAAATCAGTTTATGGAGAGCGATGAGGGTGGAGCAACGCCTGCCTTTACCCTATATCACCGGATTTAGTTATTTTTGTGGTTTACGCTTTGAAGTGGACTCCAGAGTATTAATTCCTCGATCTCCAATCGGTGAAATGATCCTGAATGAGTTTAAGCCTTGGTTGATCAATGAACCCCGCCGAATTCTGGATCTTTGTACTGGCTCAGGTTGTATAGCAATTGCGCTTGCTAAGGCTTTTCCCAATGCGTTGGTTGATGCAACGGATCTTTCTCTGGATGCACTGTCTCTGGCAAAAATCAACCGTCATAATCATCAGCTTGAGGATAGAGTGTCATTTTTTGAAGGGGATTTATTTCAGCCTGTTCCAAAAACCAACTACCAACTGATTGTGTCGAATCCTCCTTATGTGGATAAAAAAGATATGGATGAACTTCCGCAAGAATACTTAAATGAGCCAAAACTTGCTTTGGCTGCTGGTTTGGATGGCCTTGATTTAGTCCACATTATGCTAAAAGATGCGGTTAAATATTTGGCAAAGGATGGTATTTTAGTGATTGAAGTGGGTAACAGTGCTGAAGCTTTAGAAAATGCTTACCCTACAGTTCCTTTTACTTGGGTAGAGTTTGAAAATGGCGGCGATGGGGTTTTTGTCTTAACCTATCAAGAACTTAAAAACTATCTTTTGTAGTTTAAAGAAGTGATTACACCTTATTTCTCCTGAATAACACCCTGTTTCACCCTGGCATACAGGGGATTTGATCCAATCCAATAACTGAGTTCTTCTGCTTTGTCCAAATCCCAAATGGCTAAGTCTGCTATTTTCCCGACTTCTATGCTACCCACTTGCTGGGAAATTCCTAGTGCTTTGGCACCATAGATAGTCATACCTTTAAGTGCTTCAATGGCCGTCATTTTAAATAGTGTCGTCGCAAAATTAAGCGTCAATAGAGGAGACAACAGGGGGGCACTCCCTGGGTTTGAATCACTACCGAGAGCAATGCCTATGCCTGAGTTTCTAAGAGCTTGAATAGGGGGTAATTTTGTTTCTCTAAGGAAATAATAAGCTGCTGGTAATAAAACTGGTGTAATTTGAGTTTTTTGAAGTTGTTGTATATCTGCTGGAGATAAATATTCAAGATGATCGCAAGATAATGCGCCTAGATCCGCTGCCATTTTAGACCCGCCCAGATCAGAGAGTTGTTCTGCATGGATTTTAAGATTAAATCCTGAATTTTTTGCTGCAAGAAGTAATCGTTGACTTTGCTCTAAACTAAAACCAATGGATTCACAAAATACATCCACTGCATCCGCTAATTGATGCTTAGAAACATAGGGTAATAAATTCTCAATAATCCAGTCGATATAATCATTCTCACGGTTTTTAAATTCTGGGGGAACTGTATGAGCCGCTAATAAGGTCGAGTGAATAGAAAGATTAAATGTTTGTTTTAAGGCATTAATAACCTCTAACATTTTTACTTCTGAATCGAAATCCAATCCATAACCAGATTTTATTTCAACCGTGGTGAAGCCTTGCTTCATCCAATTCTTTAATCTTTTCGACGCTGAGTTGACAAGTTCTTCCTTCGATTGTGATCGGGTTTTCTTCACTGTAGAGAGAATGCCACCCCCTTGACGCGAAATTTCTTCATAACTTACGCCTAACAGGCGTTGTGCATATTCAGCCGCTCTATCACCTCCATAAACAAGGTGTGTATGGCAATCGATCAGCCCTGGAGTGACAAGTCGCTGCTCTAGGTTAATATCATGATCAAATGAGTATGTTTTCGGCAGTTTGTTATGATGTCCAATCCATTGGATATACCCATTTTCTATGATCAGATCTACTATAATGCCTTCTCCTTGGCAGTTATGGGTACAGTCAACTATCTTAGCGTTTTTAAATAATAGGGTTTTCATCATAGTTGTTGCAATAAGTTGCTGCAAGACAGTTGTCGTTAATTAAAAGAGTGATAGTTTACCCTATCATAAACATTGAAAGAACAATAGGGTAAGAGCTAAATCAAATAAATTTTGAAGAAAAATTCCCAGGGTGTTAGACTCAATATCAATGAATTGGTATTAATTTTCGGACAGGCTCTTAAGAGCCTGTCCGAAAATAGTGGATGATTGAGAGTAAGTTAATCGTGAAAATAACCCATCGTCTTAGGGGATTTTAATTGTCAGAATCCATTTTTAGTCAGAAACGAATATTGATTGTTGAAGATGATTTTGCCAATCAAAAAGTCGCTACACTTTTTTTTAAAAAATTAGGCTGCCTGACTGATATTGCAGAGAATGGCTTTCAAGCTGTTAAGAAAGCCAGTGATAATGTCTATGATTTAATTATTATGGATTGTCAAATGCCACTGATGGATGGTATGGAAGCAACCGAAAAAATTCGCGAAAACATTGGTCAAGAAATACCTATCATTGCGATGACTGCAAATATTGATTATAAGGATCGTCAGTCTTGTTTTGACGCAGGCATGAATGACTTTGTTACTAAGCCCATTAATTTACAAATTCTCACAGATGTGCTTGAAAAATGGTTAACCACTAACCCAATAGATTAACTTTTTTTAAAGAGATGTTAATTGACCACACTATGATACTTACTAGGAGCCTGTCCGAGAATAGCGATCGTAGCGAGGGCAAGTCTGTTTGAGTCAGATTTTTCGATGGATTGAGGCGAATAGTCACTCTATTTAACGAAATTCATCGGAAAATCTGGCCAATCAGGCTTGGCCGCAGTAGATCAGTCTATTCTCGGACAGGCTCCTAGAACCTATAAAACACAATAAAAGATCCCAATGACTCTATTCATATATGCAAAGAAAGTATTTTTAAATCATCAATGGTTTGAAGATCAAAAGCTTGAGATCGATGCTCAAGGTGTTTTAATTTCAATGAAGTCTGCTTTTGCGCCCTCACATGAGAAAACCATTGATATGGTTGTGCCAAGCTTGGCTAATTTACACTCTCATGCTTTTCAATGGCCAATGGCTGGCTTGACAGAATATTGTAGTTCTCATCAAGACAGCTTTTGGACTTGGCGTGACATTATGTACCAATTTCTCAATAAGGTTGAACCTGAGGATTTAGCTATTATAGCTAAAGCCCTCTATATTGAAATGCTAAAAAATGGTTATACCGAAGTAGGTGAGTTTCATTATCTCCACAAAGATGCGCAAGGTAACCCATACCAACAACCCGATTTACTTTCTGTATCAATGATAGAGGCCGCTATAGAAGTTGGTATTAATATTTGTCATCTACCAGTGTTTTATCAATATGGTGGTTTTAACAAAACAGCGGCTGGGGATGGGCAGAAACGATTTTTACTTTCTGATCACCAATATGCGGATTTAGTCCATTCATTACGAAGCCGTTACCAACAGCATCACCAAGTTAAGATTGGTATGGCACCTCATTCATTAAGAGCTGTGGATGTCGGTGACTTAAAAGAACTATGCTTGGATTTAGCTGACAACCAACCTGTGCATATACATATTTCAGAGCAACTATCTGAAGTTGAACAATGTCTCAAAGTTTATCAAAAAAGACCCGTTGAATTACTTTATTCAGAATTAGACGTGAATGCCCAATGGTGTTTGGTACATGCAACACACCTCAACGAACATGAAGTAGAACAAATAGCAAAGTCTCAAGCAGTGGTGGGTATTTGTCCTACTACAGAAGCAAATTTAGGGGATGGTATCTTTCCATTATCTAAATTTTCTGACCTAAAAGGAAACTGGGGAATTGGTTCAGATAGCCATATCTCCGTTAACATGGTTGAAGAGCTGCGATGGTTAGAGTATGCACAAAGGCTGCAAATGCATCGTCGAAATGTTTATGCCTCATCAGATAAACCGATGACGGCCATTAATTTGTTTTATGATGCCTACAAGGGAGGCAATCAGGCTTTAGGAAATACCAATTCAGGATTAGAAATCGGCAAGAAAGCCAATCTACTTGCACTTAAAATCCCTGATCAATTTTTACCTTGTAATAGTGATCAAATTTTTTCTAAATTTATTTTTTCATCAAGAAATAATTGGATACAAGACGTGATGGTGAGTGGTCATTGGGTGATCCAACAAGGACAACATCCACTGGATGAACAGCTACCCATGCAATTGAAAAAGGTGATGAAAAAAATCTTGAGCCATTAAGGGAATTAAAAGAATATGTTAGGGGGTGAGCTCCCAATTAATGGGAGTTTGCCCATGAGCGATTAAGGCTTTATTAGCCTTTGAAAAATGTTTACAACCAAAAAAACCCCTATATGATGAAAGAGGGGATGGATGTGGTGCTTTTAATATAGTATGTTTTTTTTCATCGATTAGTTGTTCAAGAGATTGTGCATTTTTTCCCCAGAGTAAAAATACCAAATGTTCACTGCGTTCGCTGATTTTTGATATAACATGTTGAGTGAACCTTTCCCAACCCAGTTCTTTGTGTGATAGTGGTTTTCCTGCTTCAACGGTGAGTATTATGTTCAGAAGTAACACACCTTGTTCTGCCCAACTTTCTAAACAACCATGTGTAGGGGGGGGGTAGCCTAAATCGCTCTCAACTTCTTTATATATATTCGCTAAAGAAGGTGGAATGGGAATGCCCTTGGGAACAGAAAAGCTTAACCCATGGGCTTGGTTTTCTCTATGGTAAGGATCTTGGCCTATAAGAACGACTTTGATTAAATCCGGTCCCTGATATTTTAAGGCATTGAAGATGTTTTTAGTGGCAGGATAGAAGCATATATTATTATCTTTGCAATTTTTTAAATACTGTAAAATATTGATAAAGTAGGGTTCAGATTTTTGATCGTCAAGTAAATCCTGCCATGCTTTGTTATGTAGCATGAGATTAATTTCCAGTATTGTTATGATTGAGGTTAATTTCTTCCACCTGTTCTATTTGGATACCTTTTTGTTCCAAAAAATGAAGGATACTCTCTTTTCCTAAAAAATGTGCTGCACCAACCACTACAAAATACCGACCGCCAGCGTGGAGTAATTCATCGATTTTTTGTGCCATTTTCTTATTTCGATTTAAAAACAAGCTGTTATACAAAACCTTTTCAACCTCATTAGTTTCTTGTTTATTTTTTTCAAATTCATCTAAAACAATTTTTGAAAGGCCTCTGCTATCGCCTGATTTCCAATAACTGATCATCTGATTGAGTTGGTGTTCATCAGATTGTAGATCTTGTAATGTACCGAACAAAAATTGTTCTTGTGTTTTTAGGTCAAAATTTTCGAAGAGTGCAAACTGTTCCGCAATAGATTCTAATTCTAAAATGGACTTATGTTGTTGATGCGCTTTTAACAAAAAATGTATGTCAACACCTAATTCAGGCCGACTATCCTCCATCATAAAACTTAGACCCGTTAGCTGCATGGCGATTATCCAAGGCTTTAGAGTTTTAACCGTGTCATAACTTAATTTATGCTGTTTAAGGGTTTTCTTTAATAGCGCTAGTGTTTTAGTTGTCAGTAAATCATCTAGGGTTTTATGAAGAGGATTCACCCCATTCAATAATAACCAAGAGGTGGCGGCCAAAGCGCCAGATCCTGATATATCAGCTTCAACAACAAGTTTGTCGCTTTCAAAAAAAGCAGTTTCAATTTGTTGGGACAGGGGATACATAGATGGGTTGCCCACATGGATAGAACCAAATAAGTAGATGCTGCTGTTTTTCTGTTGAATATGCCACAAATTGGGCATGGCATAGCAGGGAGTGAGCAGGAATAAACTGACAAAGAAAAAGATAACAGACTGTTTCATGATATATTTTGTGTAAATAATGTTATTCTATCAGATATTTCAGTGGCTTATTAGAAAATTTCAGTAGAATGAGTAGGATATTTTCTTGAGTCAAAAAACCATTAAGTTTATCATTCTCTCTAACCATATTTAGTCGATAGGAAACAAAATGGCACTCATGAATTGTCCTTTTTGCCGTAAAAGGATCTCTGATAGGCATACAAAATGTCCTGAATGTTCTCAATCTTTAGACCAAACAGATGATGAACAAGCAGAACGAGTTATTTACCAACAACAGTGGAAGAAACGCCGTTTGATGCAGTATTTGCAATTTGCCACTGTATCGATCTTTATGTTGGGGTGTTTCAGTTATTGGATTGGGTTGAATGATCCAAACAGCTGGCAAGCTATGTTAGGTAAAATCTTGTTAGCGATCGGCTTTGTGGGTTATGCGGTACTTAGAATACGAAAGTTATTGAGTAAATAGAGCTGTTATCTTTACGCCCTTCTTTTTAAGCTTTAACCGCTCTAAGAACATTAGAGTGGGTTAAGGCTTCTCCTTTTGAACCGTATGTCATCCCTTGATCTTTGGATTGGCTTTTTAGCAGCCTCATGGATCTTTGTATGCTGGACTGGCTGATGCTGATTATTTTTCCATTAATAAGGTTTGAATTTTTGCACATTTTGGCTTTTTCTAGGATCTTTTGCCAAAGTTTTTCTAAAATATCTGCTCCGTCTTTATGGTCTTCTAAATTGCTACTGAGTTGATTCATCAGCTTAGATCTTCTCTGAGCACAATTTTCCAATGTTTCAGTGATAAGTTGTTTTTGTTGACTTAATTGAATGATTTGTTCAATTTTTTGAGTCTCAAGCGCCATTCTTTCTTTTTCAAGAACATTGAACATTTGATCGAAGGCTTCATATTCTTCGTTTAATATCATCACTAATTTGGGCGTGATTTGATCATTGGCTTGAGCTTGAACTGTCATCATAAACTCCTAATTTAGGCCTTGGTGAATAAATCTGAGTCAGATTGAGTTAGTTTCTCGGCAATATTTTGACTATTAACCTCATACTGCCCGGAGTTGATGGACGCGGCTAGGGCATCCACTTTGGCTTGCCTAATATCTGGAATCGTTTCTAATGATTTAATGGCTTGCTGAATTTGAATTGACTGTGCAGAAAGCGTGACAGTATCAGAAGTTGTTGATTGAGAAGTTCCCTGGCCGACAACACGAGAAGATGCTGCATCAGTTGTTGCTGTTGTTGCTGTGCTTTTGCTTCTCTCATTTTGCAATTGTGTACTGGCTTGGCTAGTAAGTTGTTTAATATCCATAATCTTATCCAAATTCGTTTAACTTCAGTGAGTATATCGGCAATTGTCTGATTGACTTTAATAGTTTATGGTTTTTTTTATCAATTAGTCTATTAATGGATATTTGCTCTAATTGATTGCTATAGACCATGGCACCTTATAATATAATTCTTATTTCCCCTGCAGAAAAAGCAACTCCTGTGACCAGTTTTTTGCTTTTATCATTGCGAACGGTGATACTTTGCCCCTGCAATCCATCATTCAGTGAAATACCATTCATACGAACCGTCAGAGTCTCGGCTTTTACCACTAAATCGACTTTATCCCCTTTGCAAACCATACATAGATCATTTTCTTGAATAACCTGTCCTCTTCGTATCGTTTTAGTCAATCTAAGCTGATTTAGCTTATCTATAGGCAAATTAATTGGGTGAAGACGAGTCGATAACGCTCTTTTTTCTAAGCTGATGTCTCGGCTATTGAGTAGATCACCTTTCTGATAGTTTTGTTGATAGACCCAAACATCTGTTAATTGGGCGACCTTCGCGGGTAGATATATTTGCCATTGAGGTGAGGTGCATTTTACGCCAACGGTTGTATTACCCAATAAGGTTGCATTGGTTGGGGTGAATGCCTCTAGAGGGTTTAAACAATGTTCCAACAGAAGACGGTTATCTGGAGATGTAACTTGAATGTTGATATCCTCATCCATAATTCCGCGTAATTTCATTTGATCGGAGAGAAAATGTTCTGCAACTTCTTGAATTTCAGTTAAAGATTGAGCTGGGGCAGCCGAATTGGTAGTGAAAGGCATCAATAAATAACTCAGACTGAAAATAATTCCCAGTTTTGTATGAGCAAATCTTTTTAAATGTCCTATGCTTAACATATTTAAAGCACTCTTTTCATTGATTATGTCAAAAAACTGACAGGTTACTGAGTAATAGCAATATATATACCAACAACGACTCGTTGGTTTGTTTTGGAGAATCACATGGCAGGCGTTCTTGATGGCGTTAATCAACGAACCCAAATGGTTGGGCAAAACCGTTTGGAACTTTTGCTATTCAAATTAGCTGGTAAACAAATTTATGGTATAAATGTTTTTAAGGTGAGGGAGGTTTTACAATGCCCGCCCTTAACTCAGCTTCCTAATGGCAACCCTGTGGTGCGTGGTGTGGCTCATATACGTGGTGAGACTGTCTCTGTTGTGGATTTAAGCATGGCAATTGGTGGACCCATGCTACCCAATATAAGTAATTGTTTTGTGGTGATCTCAGAGTATAACCGGAAGGTTCAAGGCTTTTTGGTCAACAGTGTCGAGCGCATTGTTAATATGAGTTGGGGTGATATCCATCCACCACCCAAAGGTGTTGGAAAAAATAATTATTTGACGGCTGTCAGTGAGTTTGAAAATGGACTGATAGAAATTATTGATGTGGAAAAGGTACTGTCGGAAATCATACCCACCAATGAAACTGTCAGTACTGGACTGTTAGAAGAGTCTCATAAAGCTCCACAAGATAAAGTTGTTTTAGTGGCAGATGATTCTGCAGTGGCAAGAAATCAAGTGAAGAGAACTGTGGAACAATTGGGGTTGAAAACCCATACGGTTATTAATGGTAAAGAGGCTCTGGATTGGTTATTGGGAATTGTGAAACAAGGTAAAAATGTGAATGATGAGGTATTGTTGGTCATTTCAGACATTGAGATGCCTGAAATGGATGGTTATACCTTCACGGCAGAGGTGAGAGCCAATCCTGACTTAAGTGATTTACACATTATATTGCATACCTCTTTAAGTGGCGTCTTTAATAAAGCAATGATTGAAAAAGTTGGTGCTAATAAATTTATTGCTAAATTTGATCCCAATGAATTAGCGGCGGCAGTACGATCTCAATATGATCAATAAGCACTAAAAATAACTGTTTCTGGGAAATTTGACTCTTTGTTTTACTGCAGCGGATGAAACCACTCTATGCCTAATGGGATATCTTTACAAGAGTATCATCAATTTTGCGACTTTTTGAGAGAAGCAACAGGCATTCAATTAGGTGATAATAAGCAATACTTAGTCACCAGCCGCTTAGCCCATCTATTAAGAGAAGATCATCTTCAGTCTATTTCTGAACTATTGACTCAAATTCGTGGCGTTAACGGCAGGGTATTAATGCAGCATGTTATTGATGCAATGACCACCAATGAAACCAATTGGTTTCGAGATACTTATCCATTTCCCATCGTATTTAATAAATTGCTACCAGAAGTTAATCCACAGGGGCCAGCTAAGATATGGTGTGCTGCTTGCTCATCAGGACAAGAGCCTTATTCACTCAGTATTAATCATGATGAAGAACTAAAAGCTTTGAATGGTTATCGAGGTTCTCTTGATATCATTGCAACTGATTTGTCAGAAACGATTTTAAATAAAGCGAAAAAAGCAGAATTTGATCAACTGTCGGTTGTCAGGGGCTTGTCAGAACAAAGGAGAGATAAATATTTTGATTTATTGACTTCAGGTCATTATAAACTGAAACCTCATATCCAACAGAAAGTAAAATTTCGACAATTAAATTTAAAGGATTCATATAGTTCCATGGGCAAGTTTGATATCATTTTTTGCCGCAATGTACTGATTTACTTTAATAGCGAATTTAAGATTGATATTTTACATCGCCTATCTCACTGTTTGAAACCAAGGGGCTTTTTGTTTTTAGGAGCGTCTGAATCAGCGAATGGACTCTGCAATGATTTTGAAATGGTGAGATGTCATCCCGGTATAGTTTATCAACTTAAGTAACCTCAGTTCGGGTTAAGAAATAAAATCTTACTGTTTCAGATTTTCACTCTTTATGTTGTAGGAAATTATCCCTTCGTTGTTTTTGGGTCTTGTTTAATTTTTTATTTGAGGTACATTCGATCTTGCCACGGAGGCAAATAACTTAATTTGGAGTACAAAAAAATGAAAAACAAACTCATTATCAGCAGTGCAGTCATCCTTTCTCTTGTTAGTCCCTTATCAGCATTCGCCAGTAACAATCAGTCGTCTGCTAAACCACAACACAAGATTGATTCAATGATCGCTAAGGAAAGCGTAAACCATCATGAAGTGATTCAAAAAGTGAATATCAACCAAGCAACAGCTGAACAACTTGCTAAGCAGCTTAAAGGTATTGGGCTTAAAAGAGCGCAGGCTATTGTTGAATATCGCAACAAAAATGGCCAGTTTCAAAAAATTGAACAACTGAGCATGGTGAAAGGGATAGGGAAATCTGTATTAGAAAAAAATAAAGCAATTTTGATGCTATAATCCTGTAAAGTTTGATGGCTAGCCGGTGTTAGCCATCAAAATTAGCTTGAGACCAAACAAAAAAATAAAAACAAAAAAATTAATGAGAATGTTCAGAACCATCACAATGCATACATTTGACATTTGGCCACAACAAACCTAGGAGTATGCCAACGATAACTCCAGCAAGATGCGCTTCAGTGGCTACATGGGCATGAATAAGCTCAGTTACTTGAGCAGAAGCTCCATAGATCATTTCCCATGAAACTTTAGCGATTAACCCCGCTAGTAATAGATAACCTACCCAAAAATCTCCTCTTACGTCGAAAATAGCAGCGGTAGCTAACCAACCATGTAAAAGTCCCGATAATCCAACATACCATCTTAATTCTGGTGCTAGCCAGTAAAGCAGTGCTAAATGGGCTGGAGCCAGAATGAATAACAACAAAGACCAAGACAAAGGTTTCAATTGTCCATGAAAAATCCACCAAATAAGAATTAGCCCAGTGCTATTGAGTAACCAATGAAAAACATTGGTATGCACCAAATTTGCCGTCCATAATCTCCACCATTCACCATTATTTTGCATTTCAACATGATATCGAAATAGTTCGCGTGCAGGATCTCCTAAGTAAGCCAAAACACCAGTGACCAGTAATAAAACCCACAACGGGCTGTTTTGAACTAACCGCTGGATAAAAGACGACGAATTTGTATTAGAGTTAATTTGTTGCAATGAAGGGAAACCTTTGTCTGTAATAAAATAAGATACCAGCAATATATGGATATCTAGCCATGTGATATAGGTTATGACAACTTATAAGCGAAAAGGTTGTCATTCTGTTAATTTTAAGCAAAAAAAAACCGGTAATTAAATACCGGTTTTCAATTTGGCTCCCCTTGCTGGACTTGAACCAGCGACATACGGATTAACAGTCCGCCGTTCTACCGACTGAACTAAAGGGGAATAAGATGTCCTTAACAAGACGGGCAGCATGATAATCATGTTTTGCTGTTAGGTCAATAGTAACCTACAGAAATAATTTAAATTATTTTAAATTTCCTTCGCTGCTTGCTCTAATCTATCTAAAGCACTAGTGAGCGTTTCCATGCTGGCGGCAAAAGATATTCGCACAAAACCCTCTGCACCAAAAGCCGAACCAGGGACCAGCGCAAGTCCTACCTTTTCTAACAATAACTGTGAAAAGTCTAAGTCTGTGGCATTCTCTCCCATTTTTTTAATGAGATCTTTTACACAAGGGAATGAATAAAAAGTACCATCACTGGGTAGGCAGCTAATACCAGGAATGTTATTCAAGCGATTGAGTACATATTCATGGCGTGTCTTAAATGCTTCTAACATGGGCGTGATACAAGATTGGTCACCATTTAAAGCTGCTACAGCCGCTGCTTGAGAGATGGAGGCTGGATTAGAGGTACTTTGAGATTGAACCTTAGTCATGGCTCCAATGAGTTCCGTAGGCCCTGCAGCATAGCCGATACGCCATCCAGTCATTGCATAGGCTTTGGAAACACCATTGAGAACGACAGTTTGAGGATAAAGTTCTGGGCAGGTATTTAATATATTGCTGAAGGGTTCTTCAGACCAAAGAATATGTTCATACATGTCATCTGTGGCAATAATAATGTCAGGGTAATTGACTAAAACATCAGCAAGCGCTTTTAATTCTGCTCGAGTATAGGCAACACCTGTCGGGTTGCTAGGGCTATTGATCACCATGAGTTTTGTATTTGGGGTAATGGCTTTTTGGAGTTGCTTGGCTGTGACTTTAAGATGATTCTCCATGGTGGTTTCGATAATCACCGGCACACCACCAGCGAGTAAAGCCATATCAGGATAAGAAACCCAATAGGGAGCAGGAATAATCACTTCGTCGCCTGGATTCAACAGGGCTTGACACAGATTAAAAAAACTTTGTTTACCACCACAAGAAACCAAGATTTGATTAGGGGCATAATTAAGTTGGTTATCGCGTTTTAATTTATCAATAATCGCTTTTTTTAATTGAGGGGTTCCATCCACCGGTGTGTATTTGGTTGCTCCAGCTTTTATAGCACTGATAGCAGCATCTTTAATGAATTGTGGCGTATCAAAGTCAGGTTCACCGGTTCCTAATCCCACAACATCTTGACCTGCAGCTTTTAATTCTGCGGCTTTGGCAGCGACTGCTAGAGTAGGTGATGGTTTAACTGCATTGACTCTATCTGAAAGTACAAAACTCACAATGGTGTCCCCTGAAAATAAATGCTAAGAAAATTAAAAATAAGATAAAATTTTGAGAAATTAATGGCTATGAGGTCTTGTTTCGTATAAATAGCCAAAACAAATGTTACAATCCAATCTTATATATGCTACCCGAAAGATACTTAAATCACCATGGAAAAATCATTTGAATTGATTTCAGATTACCAACCAGCAGGAGATCAGCCTGAGGCTATTGAGCATTTAATTCAGGGCTTAAATGATGGGTTAGCAACTCAAGTGCTTCTAGGTGTGACCGGTTCAGGTAAGACTTACACCATTGCCCAGGTTATCGCACAAACTCAACGACCTGCCATCATCATGGCTCCCAACAAAACACTTGCAGCACAGCTTTATGGTGAAATGAAAGAGTTTTTCCCAAATAATGCCGTAGAGTATTTTGTCTCTTACTATGATTATTATCAGCCTGAAGCTTATGTACCTGCCTCTGATACTTTCATAGAGAAAGATGCCTCTATCAATGATCATATTGAACAAATGAGGCTTTCAGCCACTAAAAGTTTGCTTGAAAGAAGAGATACCATATTGGTTGCATCGGTTTCGGCCATCTATGGTTTGGGCGATCCAGATACCTATCATGCCATGGTTTTGCATATTAAGAGGGGGGATAAGGTAGATCAGCGCTACATTTTAAGGCGTTTGGCTGATCTACAATACACCAGGAATGATATGGCGTTTCAGCGTTCTACTTATCGTGTCAGAGGAGATGTTATTGATGTGTACCCTGCAGATTCTGAAAGAGATGCGATAAGAATTGAATTATTTGATGATGAGGTTGATCAAATAAGTTTTTTTGATCCGTTGACCGGGCAGATAAGTGGTCAATCACCTAGAGCGACTATTTACCCTAAGAGTCATTATGTGACCAGCAGAGATAGGATCTTATCAGCCATTGATGCCATTAAAATAGAACTGCGAGAGCACTTAGATGTACTTCTTTCACAAAATAAGCTAGTTGAAGCGCAAAGATTAGAGCAAAGAACCCGTTTTGATTTGGAGATGATGCAAGAAATTGGTTATTGTTCTGGTATTGAAAATTATTCTAGATACTTATCTGGGCGGTTAGCAGGAGAAGCGCCACCCTGTCTTTTTGATTATCTACCCAAGGATTGTTTGTTAATTTTAGATGAAAGTCATGTAACATTTCCCCAAATTGGCGGCATGTACAAAGGCGATCGTTCAAGAAAAGAAAATCTTGTTAATTATGGCTTCCGCCTACCATCTGCTTTGGACAATCGTCCTTTGCAATTTGAGGAATTTAAAAGATTGATGCCTCAATGCATTGCGGTATCAGCGACACCCGGGAAATATGAATTAGAGACTCAAGATCAGATTGTAGAACAGGTGGTCAGACCCACTGGTTTATTAGATCCTCATGTAGAAATCCGTCCTGTATCGAGTCAGGTTGATGACTTATTGTCTGAGATCCATAAAATCATTGCCAATAATGAAAGGGTATTGGTTACCACGCTCACTAAACGTATGTCAGAAGACCTAACAGAATATTTAACGGAGCAAAATATCAAGGTTCGTTATTTACACTCCGATGTGGATACTGTTGAACGAATGGAGATTTTAAGAGATCTCCGATTAGGTGTTTTCGATGTATTAGTGGGAATTAATTTATTAAGAGAAGGTTTGGATATGCCAGAAGTGGCGTTAGTCGCCATTTTAGATGCAGATAAAGAGGGCTTTTTACGTTCTGTCAGCTCTTTAATTCAAACTATTGGCCGTTGTGCCAGAAACGTGAATGGTCGAGCTATACTCTATGCTGATAAAATGACCCGATCTATGCAGATGGCCATTGATGAAACTGATCGACGTCGTGCTATTCAAGCCCAATTTAACGAGAAGCATCATATTAATCCCACAACTATCAAAAAGAAAATCTTTGATGTCATGGAATCAGGTTATGACTTTAAAGATAATAAGGCTCGCCGACAAAAACTGGCTGAGAAAGCTTCTCAATATCAAGTGCTCAGTCAAAAAGATCTCACTAAAAAAATTCAGCAGTTAGAAACACAAATGTACGCTTATGCACAAGCATTAGAGTTTGAAAAAGCCGCTGAAACCAGAGATAAACTTCACCTAGTTAAGCAACAGTTATATATAAACCCCAATTAACTCAGTACCATTTAGGGAAATAGTTTAATCATTCAAAGCCAAAAAGCAATAAGGATGTCATGCATTCGCACTCCACTCGGTTTGGAAGAGGTCTGCACCTCTCCCAAACCAAAGCGCCTTCTTACCTGGCTTCGCCCGCTTCGCATGGCGAAGCTTCGGCTGCGGGAAGCATGCTTGGGACACCCATAAGTTAGCGTTTAACTAAAAAAAGAAATGGGTGTTCCAAGATGAGAGCGAGATGTTATCACTCTAGATGTTGAAATGCCAAAGATGAATGGCATCGAGTTCTTAAAAAAGATTATGTCTCTCAGACCCATGCCTGTTGTAATGGTCTCTAGCTTAACAGCCCATGGAGCTGATATCACCCTTGAGGCACTTAAAATAGGTGCTGTGGATTTTGTGCAAAAACCTGGGCAATCTGTACAAGATATCGAAAAAATAACGGAAGATTTAATTGATAAGATTAAAATTGCTGCCTCTGCAAATATAAAAACGCGCCCAATCTCAAAAACCATAAAAGCTAATGAACCTTCTAGAAAGGCTAAAGTCGTTGCCATTGGTGCATCAACGGGGGGAACAGAGACAATTAAAGAAGCATTAGAAGGTTATTCACACCAAGGGCCACCAGTCGTCATATCTCAACATATTCCACCCATATTTAGTTCCACCTATGCTCAACGATCAGCCCGTAAAATTAGTCGAAAAGTGACAGAAATTACCCATAAAACCGAGTTAGTTGACGGGAAAATCTATTTGGCTCAAGGCGGGACACATCTCACCTTTGAGAGAGGTATGCAGGTATTTGCGCTCCCAAGTGATGGAGAGAAGATCAACAAACATAGACCATCAGTGGATGTTATGTTTGACTCTCTGATACCAATTTATGGCGCAGGAGTCCAGGCATTCTTATTAACGGGTATGGGCGCTGATGGGGCTCAAGGTTTGCTTAATTTGAAAAATGCAGGTTCCTATACCGTCGCACAGGATGAGGCGTCCTCTATTGTTTGGGGTATGCCAAGACAAGCCGTTCTGATGAATGCTCAGTGCGAAGTGATGTCCTTAAGCCAGATTAATAATTGTTTGAGAAATGTTAAAAAAAAGTAAGCTAAAATATTAATATCAAGCTATCATTGATGATAGAGGTTAATCTTATTTAGTTTAAAATATGACGAGTCTTAAAATAAATCAGCCAATTAAAGAGGATACCAATTATGCCAGTTAACTCAAAACTTGATGGATCAAACTTAACTATTACTGTCACTGGTCGTTTCGATTTTAGTGTGCACCAAGAATTTCGTATGGCTTACGAAGGATTGTCTCCATCACCTTCACAATATATTGTTGACCTAGGAGAAACCAGCTACCTTGATAGTTCTGCATTAGGTATGTTGTTGTTATTAAGGGATTTTTCTGGAGGAGATTCTGCCGACATCAAGATCATTAATTGTAATCAAGATGTCAAAAAGATATTAGCCATTTCTAACTTCGAACAGCTATTCAGAATAGAATAAAACAGTACCATTCATTCAATGATGAACCATGGATAAATTTTGGACACTGTAAGAATCCTCATTGCAGATGATAGTAAGACTGATAGACTGATTCTGCAAACCCTATTAAAAAAGCAAGGATATCCTGTCTATATTGCCAAGGATGGGTTTGAGGCCGTTGAAATCTTTAAGGAACATCGACCTGATATTGTACTCTTAGATGCCATTATGCCTGGTAAAGATGGCTTTGAAGCGGCACAGGAAATAAAAGTATTATCAGGCGATTCATTTATACCTATTATCTTTCTGACTTCCCTTTCTGATGCCCCCTCACTGGCGAGATGCTTAGAAGTTGGTGGGGACGACTTCCTTACTAAACCCTACAACCAAATTATCCTTAGAGCCAAAATTGAAGCGTTTAGTCGAATGCAAGATTTATATCAAACTGTACAATTGCAACGAGATCAAATTCAAGCATACACCAATGAAATGGTCATAGAACAAAAACAAGCTAAAGCCATATTTGACAATATTGCCCATAGAGGTTGTTTAGATAATAGTAACATACGCTATAATCTCTCGCCATTATCCATATTTAATGGCGATATTTTACTCGCAGCCGAAAAACCTGTTGGAGGAATCCACGTTTTTTTGGGCGACTTTACTGGACATGGATTACCGGCAGCTGTTGGTGCGATGCCTGTATCAGAAATATTTTACGGAATGACCTTAAAAGGCTTTGCCATGGAGGAAGTGTTAAAAGAAATCAACACCAGACTCTGCCACATCTTACCCGTAGGTGCATTTTGCTGTGCCATATTTTTGGATATTGAATACAGCGAAAATCGTATTCGAGTTTGGAATGGTGGATTACCAGATGGGTATATTTTTGAACCCAATGAAGGGATAAAAGTTAAGTTACCATCTACCCATTTACCATTAGGCGTTTTGTCCAGCTTACAATTTAAAAGCGAAATAAGTGTTTGTTCGTTTCATGAAAATGATCATATATTCTTAGCCACAGACGGAGTGATTGAATCAGAGTCAGAAAAAGACCATTCAATATTTTTTGGTTCAGGACGTTTAGAATCTATTATTAATGAACACTCTGACTCTGTTTATCATAGCATTCAAGCCGAACTTAATAAGTTTTCTGGTAATGAAAGACAGACAGATGATGTTACTTTTCTAGAAATATCTGGGAAAAATCATATCAAAAAAATAACACCGAAAGAACAAAATCATGGTGTCAAACAATCACTGAAATGGGATATTGAATATTGTTTTTATGTTGAAAGTTTGCGACATTTTGATCCTCTTCCTCTTATTGTACAGCCTTTGATGGAGGTCAGAGCATTAAGACCGCAAAGGAGTCGAGTATTTACCGTTTTAAGTGAATTATATAATAATGCACTTGATCATGGTGTACTTAAATTAGATTCTGTGACCAAAGGTGATGCCGATGGATTTGCGCAGTTTTATCAAAATAAAACAAACCGACTAAAACATTTGGATAAAGCCGAAATTAGAGTTGCTGTACATCTTAATTCTCAGATGGATAAGGGGGAGTTAACGATTAAAATAGAGGACTCAGGAACAGGATTTGATTACAAAAGTAAATTAAAAGAACAAGTGGTAGCAAATTTAAGTGGCAGGGGATTGCCTCTATTGAAAGCCTTATGTGATAGTATTGAGTTTCAAGGAAAAGGTAATCAAGTAGAAGTTAAATTATCATGGATTGAACAATAAGCCCGATTAACTTTATTAAATACCAGGATAGATGAATGAATAATGAATTAATAGATTTTGAAGCTTTGAATGAGCTTAAAGATTTAATGGAGGAAGCATTTACTGAGCTTATCCAAACCTATGTGGAAGATTGTCAGCTTCATATGCAGTCAATTGAAGATGAATTACTCTCCAATAATGCGCCTTTAATTAGGGAACATGCTCATAGCATCAAAGGTTCTAGTGCTAATTTGTTTGTTATTGGTATGATTGATATTTGCCAAAATCTAGAGAATGAAGCTAGAGAGGGAAACCTTGAGAATGCTAAACAAAGACTACAAGCTATTAAAGATAAGTTTCATCTAGTTGAAAAATCATTTCATGAGAAGGGATTTATCTAAGCATCTTTTCCAGAACCTATTAGGAATGGCTTGTTACCACATCGGCAACTTAATTGAAGACAATCTAAAAGTAATCAGTACTGACATATATCCAGGCTCTAATTTTAGAAATGGATTATCATTTTTGGCCTCTGATAAATTCCCTACCTAATCACCATTAACAGGCAGTCGGATTTTATATCCTTGTCCAAATCGGGTTTTAATTAGGTAAGTTAGACTTTTTCTTCATCGTTAAATCACAATAACTAGAATGAGACAGACACAGCTAAAAAGAAACGCATTTTCAAGTTTCAAAAGCAATTCTAATTAGGGCGATAAAATAGATTGTAAAGTGTGTGTCCCAGCCAACACTTACAAGCAGCGAGCGGTTTACCGCTTGTGGCATTTGTTTGCTAATGATTTTGTCATTGCACCACTTTACTGAATCATTGTGGGATTGGCTAGTTCAAAATACTGAATAACGTTACCCACTGAAACCAAATAGTCTAGTCCCCATGCTCCCGCGTGGGGATTCATACCTTCGCTAACAATTGGCTCTGTATGCATTGCCACGCAGGAGCATGGCAATGAGAAATAAAAACTCACCCGTTATTATAGTCTTCAAACGCCTTTTTTAGCGCTTCTCGGCTTGACCATTGCAATCTTAACAAACCGCTCTTACTTTCCCAATTGCGGATAGTAGTTTGCTTTTTTCCAATTGACTGAGCAAATTCGGCCTCACTCAGACTCAGCCGCTGGCGTAATTGTTTAACATTTGCTGCACTAATGCCTTTTGATATGTTAATTTTTGCTTTGGGACTAGTTTTTTCAGTTTTTGGATCTGATCTCAGTTTCAAATTTGAAGCCGCTTTTGCCCTGACAACCGCTTTAACTTTAGATTTTTTCTTTAGGGGTTCTGGTGTCAGAGATCCCTGTGTCAAGATTGCTGGTTCCTCTAAATCAATACCAAAAATATCAGCCAGATCGCCTGTCACCCGGTTTTTTCGACGGCTATCGACGGGAATTTTAACATCGGCTTCAATCAGATCCAGATGATCGACATCCCGTAATAAAAAAAGTAATTCAGGTGACTGATCCAGACGAGCACTAATGCCATATAAAACCGCCGCAGCATGTTTACACATAGTCGCCCAATCAGGGCAATCACACTTCATTTTAATTTCATTTGATTGCGGAAATAATCCTTGATTGCTATTGGTAACCGCTTTCATGACATTGTCTGACAATTTACCTTGCAACAATTCCAGCAACGAGCCTATGCCACCCGCACATTTTTTTCGAATGGCTAACCACTGAGCTTTAGGCAGCGGTTTAATCTCAACCTGAATATTATATATGTCAGATCCGCTGACCATGGCTTTTATCTGGCCTTTGTTGATTTCAAGGTGGCAAACCGAGCCGTTACGCACATAAGTTCTTCCACGAGGTAGTCGATTGTCGTAATCACTAAAATTTTCCAGGTGATCACACCAGGCTCTACCCCAAAATGTTTTGGCTATTTTATTACCTGTTTTTTCAATAGGCTGGATCTTCATGCCTTTTTTTTGCAACTGCGCCATTTTCTTTTTTGCTTTGGCCTGGCGCTTGGCGACAGGTACATAAGGTGCCCAACCATACGACATAATTTTTCCTCTTTTATAGTTTAGCTTTTTCCAGATCAAGGCTGACCAGGTTCAACAATTCGCTATCACTCATTTCGGTTAACTTAATTTCGGTTCCACCCTCTAGCAACTGAGTAGCCATGGATGATTTCTCGGCAATAATAGCCTCAATTTTTTCCTCAATGGTGCCAAGGCAAACAAACTTGTGGACTAATACATTTTTGTTTTGACCTATTCTAAATGCACGGTCGGTAGCCTGATTTTCGACCGCAGGATTCCACCAACGGTCAAAATGGAAAACG
>Ga0210032_1000459_pt1 | contig 30244 bp, 32 predicted proteins | sample CryGeyCG2114_250_2_FD_185458 | JGI IMG/M metagenome (GOLD analysis project Ga0210032, IMG submission 185458) | Groundwater microbial communities from aquifer - Crystal Geyser CG13_big_fil_rev_8/21/14_2.50 (SPAdes) (version 2) | ecosystem: Environmental > Aquatic > Deep subsurface > Groundwater ... | reverse complement strand
ATAGTGCCTAATTGGGCTTGTTTGCCGTAAGGAGTCTTTAGCGTTGCGTCTTGCCAAGACAGTGCGCCATATAAAAAAGGCGCTCCAGAATTTGAAATTTTGGCTTGTTTCATACGAACAAATAATTGCCCTTGTGCTTGAAAGGGCACTTTGGTGAGTTTAGACACCCAAGGTGCAGGAAACCTTGCTTTGAGATTTTCTGCTTCAACAGAAGATGACTGAAGGATGAGATGTGAACTTAAATTACTTTGTTCACTCTTTAAGGATACATCTAAAGAGAGTCGCATCAAAATAAGGGACCAACCAGATAGATCCCAATCAGCCTGGCCTAAGCTTATATCGTTGTAGATAACTTGAGAAGCATGCCCATGCCATAGGCTACCAGATAAGCCCTCTACATTTAATCCTTTGACCTTATTGAAAGAGGACTGTAATACCTGAGCTGGTGCTGTAGCAATAACAAAAATAATAAAAAAAGCGATGCCGTGCCATAGATATTTTGCATAATTCATGGTGCAGTTGCCTGAGATACGGTGATAGAGGCTTTAATAAACCCTGAATGATCACCCTGATTAATATTCAAAGAGTCTAGCGCTAAGCCTTGGCTCTGTAATTCATTGGCCCACTTTAGTAGATTGGTAAATTCAACTTCGTCGATGGATATGACCAATTGAGTATTATCTCGATTGGGTGAAATACGGGTGACATTTATGCTATTTTTGCGAGCCGTTGCATTAACGATCTGACTGCTCGATAGATTAGAGGTTCCACTCTGGGTGTGTGTCTGTTGAAGTTGAGCGGCGCCTTCCTTAATGAAATCTAGATCTTGTTGCGCTCTTTGCACTTGCTCTCTTAGGCTGGATCGACCCGATGTTAAGGGTTGAAATAAAAAACTATAGATGAGCAAAAGCAATATAAATGCGGCAGCAATTTTGATAATTTTTTGATCTCGTTCCGATTGCTGGTTAAGCCAATCTTGTGCGGATTGCCAAAACATTAGCTTTTCTCCTTGATGGTCATTTGCCCAGAATACCCTGAATCTACGGCATTTGATGCGCCAGGTTTGACTTCCAGGTTAAGATTTCTTAAAGCCGTTTGAAATTTTTCGATGGTTGCCAGATCGGGAGCGATGAAATTAACATTCATTTCCCCATTTTTTGCACGATAAGTCAGGGAAGTCAGTTGGTTCAGAGTAATGGATGTTTTGGCTTCATTAAATTTTTCTAAAAGAGGAAAAAAATTGCTTTGGGCATTATTAGATCCTGATTTTTTTAAGCGAGACCTCATCAATCGCGCAGGGTTATTAATCCTTCTTTCCGCAGGAAAGGCTTTTTTATAAACGAGTTTTTGGGCATTCAAAATAGCCATTTTTTGGTGAGAGAGTTGCCAATAATCAACAGACCAAGTGATTAATTGCATCAGAACAACGATGGAAGCCGCAATAGCTGGAACGCCCCAAGTTTTCCAAAGCTTATTGGTCTTGCGCTTTCTTTTAAATCGATGTTGTAGCAGGTTAATGGGTTGGCTTTGTTCAAGCGAGCCAGCCAAGAACACCAAGGCATCTTCAATCAGCACCTGTTCAATTTGCCAATCTTTTTCAAGCTGTTGCAGCAAATCGGGATCAATTTCAGAAGCCTGCTCTATCAATAGTTTTGGTTTAGAGTTGTTGGTCTCATTGCCATCATCAGAGCCTACTTTGGGCGTTTTGAGTAACAAATCAAGTAACTCAGGTTCACAACTAAATCCATGTCCATTGGGGGTTCTCACGAGTATCTGGCGTCCATTCATCAGCATATGGTGGTGTTCAAGGGAACATAATCCCTGATAATCAGCTATGATAGATTTTGGTGATAACTCTGCGCGTTCTAAAATTTTAATCCATTGTTCCATGCGCTCATTATCGACCACAATTGCATAGGTTTTGCCTTGCTCCTTTTGGGGACTAATGGCAAAATGGAGTTGCTCTACGGGTTGAGACAATTGTTCTTCGACGCTATAAGGTAGTGCAGCTCTGATTTGTTGTTGGCTTTTGGCGGGTATGGAAGCTTCCACTGATAAACAATCAGCACCAGGTACGATGACTATCAACTCATAGTGTTGCCATTGCTGGGCATTTTGCAAAAGCTTTTCTTCGCTAAAAAGACCTTGTTCAATGAATAGCCCTTCATCATCCAATTTCACCCAAGGATGTTGGGTTTGGTTAGTGTCTAATTGTAAAATTATTTTATTTGTCATATGTTTTGACTAACCTATTTCTGTACCAGCAATTTATTGATGTCACTGGCCATTTTTAGTGGGCAATGAGCTTTCAATCTGCGTCTTTGTTATATACGCGTGATCATTTTAAAAGCTCACGCGTATATTGCTATAATACTGCACTAATACTGCACTAATACTGCACTAATACTGCACTATGGATCTCACAATCGCAAGCTTGTTGTTATTTCAAACCTTATTTTTTAGTGTCACTTTTGTTTTGATTCGATTGATTATTGTCATAGTCACTGGCAAAGCGTCTGCTGACAACCTCGATTTTATCATCTTTACCTTTTTTGACTAAAGATTTTAATCTTGCATGACCACGACCTACAATCGCTTCGGCACTGATTAAAAAGCGATCGCTGGTTACCAAAAGCATGCCTTGAGCGTTTTTATCAAATTTTAAATCTTTCATCGCATCGGCCAGATCTTCTTCACCGTAGCCATCGGGTGGACGATTATTGACCAAATCTTTGGATTTGTCCCAATCTTTGGGTTCAAAGAGCATGGCGACTAAGGCTGCATGTTCTTTAGTGATAGTATTGACATTAAGTGATTTCATTTGGGTATCTGGCAAGGCGCAGAGATAGGGTGATAGACGCTCCACAATTTCAGGCGTGAAGCCTTCAATGGTTCGTAGCTCTTCAACACTGCCAATAAGTGTGTTGCCAGTTAAATAGGAAGGACTTTTTGACTGATAAACGCTGTCTTCTGCGCCATAACTACCATAGGGTTCTTGATCTGTATCGAGCCAGTCTCTGAGTGCCGCAACCAATGCTTCTGGAGAGGTTGTTTGATCGCTGTCTTGCAAAATATCTTTGAACAGTCTTTCCAGCATAGATTGTAAAATTAAAGGTTTATTGGGATCTGAACCTAGACTAAGCGTTGCCCCTTGATTGATGGGTTGATCAATGAGTGCATTAATATTAAAACAGGCGCTCATATCCTCAATACTACCAGCCAGTTGACCCCCTTCTATGGGGAAAACCATGCCTTTTTGCGCCCAAGGTTGGCTCAGATTAATGGTTTTAGATTTGTCTTTCCCATTGCCATTAGCACCACCCTTGCCTCCTGCATTAGTACCTTCTCCCTGATTAGCCGAGCCTGGTAATACATCCTTGCCATCAAAGGTACGTTGCAAAATTTGCATGGCTAATTCTTCTGCACCTAAAGCAAAGTAATAAGCCTGAGAAGACTGTTGAATGTTGGCGCTACGACGCTGATCCATGGTGATGCGAGAAAAGGTTTCGGTGGCTAGTACAGAAACCAAGGCGACGATCAATAACACAACGATCAGTAAAATGCCTTTTTGATGCTGTGGATGTGAGGTTGAAAATGACTTCATGATTGATCATTCACTCCTAAACGAAAGATCCTTTTGAGTTTGATGTCCTGGTTAAATTCTAACTCAATTGAAACTGCACGAGGAGGTTCGAAATCTTGATCAGTACCTTTGGCCCCCCATTGCTCTAACCATTCATTTTGATCCTTTAAAAACTTAATATTGAGTCGAGTAATGCCTTCCAGTAAGGGGCGTTTAATATCCGCCTCTTCATGATCGTGATCCAGATAGAGCCAACTGAGTCGCCATAATTTACCTTTCTCTAGTTTATAGATTAGGTGCTCGAGATCAGAGCGAGGCAGACCCGCAGGATTACTCCAACCAGATCGTGTAAACTCAATAAATCCAGAGGAGTCGTCGGAACCGGATTCACCACGAAAAACAGGGACGGTGTCGCCAAATTGATTGCGAGTGGGACGGTAGGCAAGTTGTTCAATATCTTGTTCAAACCTTAACATGGCGCGTTGTAGATCGGCGGTTCTTTCGCTGGACAATTCGATGGCAGTGGCGTTTTTCTGTGCTTCTGTTAATAGTTGAGTTGCTGCAATATAAATTAGGGTAAATATCCCCACTGCGACCATAATTTCTATCAGAGTAAAGCCATCGTAGGTTTTATTATAAGCTAAATTTTTCATCAGAATTTACCTATGAATCCTACCAGCTGAGCATCGGCATTGTCTTGTTCTGGGTTACGCCTTACTTCAAGTTCAACTCGTCTAAGATTTTTTGCCGATGTAGCAACTACTTTCATGGTCCAATACCAGTCTTGTCCCATCATTTTCTCTGCTTGGCCGTTGGTTGTTCCCTCATTAGGCCAATGAGGTTGAAGATGCAGTTCTGTCATTTTGTTTTGAGCCACCCAAAAAGACCATGTACGCACCTGGAGTTGTTGGTGCGCATGAGAGGCATTGGTAATATTGCCAATAAGGGCTGCTGCTGCTATGGAAAATATCACCAAAGCGATCATGACTTCAATCAGGGTAAAGCCTAGGGATTTTCTGGCGCCCAGATCATGAAAGAATGATTTATTGGTTGATTGTAATAAAGTCGTCACTTGGTTCATGGATAGTTTGCTGGCCTTTGGGTGAGAATTTCACTCATTTTCAAAGTACCTGAATAATCACCCGATAAGGTTAAATATAAGGGACGTTCCATGCCTTTATGATCAAATTCCAATATTAATGAAAAGGGAGTTATCTCTCCGCTGGACAGAATAAATACTTGTGGCGTAACTGCTTTCTTGGATTTTTTGGATTGGCTATCGGCATTTTTATTGTCGTCAGAATGATAGAGTTTATCTCCGATATCATCCTTCTCCGCTTCTCGTTTTTGCGCTCTTTCTAAACGATGAGTTAACCCTTTATTAATACTCTCATCTGGATTGTCACTAAAAGATGAAAAGCCATCTAAAACTAACTCTGTGGTTAGGTCTTGAGGCCATTTATGATTCTCAAATACTTTATCATTGGCAATGGGTGTCCAGTGGCGGTTTTGTAAGGAGAAGAGTTGGTAGCCTTCTTCTGTGATTTGCAAACCTAATTGGGTGGCCTGAATTTGTGATTCGTCCAAGGCCATTTTTATCACTTGATTTAAGCGTTTGGCTTCGGTTCTAAGTACCCTTTCTGGGCTGGATGGGCGTATAGAAATAACCGTCATGCCGGCGAAAACCGCAATAATCACCACCACCACCATTATTTCTATAAGAGTGAATCCCTGTTGTTTTCTAAATAGGATCCTGGACGAATTGAGAATCATAACCCTTCAGCGTTTTCATCCCAGTTGCCTATATCAGCGGATGGGCCATCGCCACCATCTTGTCCATCAGCACCTAAGCTATAGAGATCATAAGGGCCATTTTCACCGGGGAATACATAATAATAAGGATTACCCCAAGGATCCTTGGGGAGTCTGGGTAAGTAGCCGCCTTCAGGATAATTTCTGGGTTCAGGTTCGCCATCAGGCTTATGTACTAAAGCTTCTAAACCCTGTTCTGTGGTGGGGTAGAAATAGTTGTCTAACTTGTAGCGAGAGAGGGTGGAGTCTATTTGAGCAAAATCGGCTTTAATTCGGGTGAGCCTTGCTTTATCTGCTTCTCCCAAAAATTTCGGTGCAACAATGGCGGCTAAAATACCTAAAATAACCACCACAACCATGATTTCGATTAAAGTGAAGCCTGTTTGTAACCCTTGTGAGTGGGATGAAATAGGGGTGGAAGGTGGAGGTAACTGATTCATTAATAAGATCCTTTATTTGTTGATAAGTGTATTCATGTCAAAAATGGGTAATAAAATCGCTAGAACAATCAGAAGTATTAACCCACCCATCACAATGATAATTAAGGGTTCAAATAATCCTAAAGTAATATTGACGCGGTTGGCAAATTCTCGATCCTGAGAGTTCGCGGTTCTTTCTAGCATGGATTCTAACTCTCCAGAGTTTTCACCACTGGCTATCATATGTAACATCATCGGGGGAAATTGTTTGGTTTCTCCCAGCGCTTGTCTAAGGCTACTACCTTCCGAAACGCGAACTGCGGCTTCGGCGGCGGATTTTCTTAATTGTAAATTTGTTAAAACCTGACCACTGATTTTTAGTCCTTCAAGGAGCGGTATGCCACTGGAAGTCATAATGGCGAGGGTTCTGGCAAAACGGGCGCTATTCAGATCGCGAGTGACTCGCCCTAATATAGGCATTTTTAATACTTGAGTATGCACACCTAATTGACGTTTCTCGTTGGAGAGATACCAGCGCCAATAGAACCCCAGTGCAATGATGCCCGCAATGACGACCAATCCCCAATGGCGAATAAATTCACTTAGAGAAAGCATGACTTGGGTTAAATAGGGTAACTCTCCGCCTAAGTCTTTAAACTGATCCACAATGGTTGGCACCACATAGGCTAACAGTCCCGAAACAACACCAATGGCTAGCACCACCAGGACAACGGGATAAATAAGTGCCAACATGATTTTATTGCGGGTTTCTTCCCTTTTTTCAATATAGTCAGCTAAACGATTTAATACGGGTCCGAGATGTCCCGACTTTTCTCCAGCAGAAATCATGGAGCGAAATAGATGATCGAAAGCGTGGGGGAAATCTAAAAGGGCATCTGCAAAAGTGTGGCCTTCTACCACTCGGGCGCGAATCGCCATTAACATACTTTGCAGCTGAGGTTTTTCAACCTGATCGGCTGCAGCTCTTAGAGCCTCTTCTATCGGGATAGAAGCATCAATCAATGTCGCCAGTTGGCGGGTGATTAACGAGAGATCGGCGGTTTTAATATGGCTCTTACTGGATGTTTTATGCTGTTTGGCTTTATCTTTAGAGACAACAGCTGTTACTTCAAGGGGGATAAGCTGCTTTTCACGCAGTTGCTGACGAATCTGGCGTGCATTATCCCCTTCTAAAACGCCTTTTTTTTGTCGGCCGTTGGCCGCGAGTGCCAAATATTCAAAAGCTGCCATTAGTCTTCTCTGGTTACTCTGAGCACTTCATCCAAGGTGGTTGTCCCCGCTAACACCAAATCTCTGCCGCTAGCACGGATACTTTGGGTTTTGTTACGGGCAGCGGTTTCAATCTCTTGTTCACTGGCATGATTATGGATCATGGTGCGAATGGCTTCGTCAACCACCAATAGTTCATAAATGGCTTGGCGACCCTTGTAGCCAACATAGTTACATTCACTACAACCCTTGGCTTTATAGAAGTGTACCTGACCATCAAGTTCAATATTTAAGAGTCCAGCTTGGTGCTCATCAGGCACAAAGGCTTCTTTACATTCATGACAAAGTACACGAACCAAGCGTTGGGCTAAAATACCCAAAACACTGGAAGATAGTAGGAATGATTCAATGCCCATATCCTCCAGTCGTGTGATGGAACCCACGGCGGAGTTTGTATGTAAGGTTGAAAGCACCAAGTGACCCGTCAAACTGGCTTGAACAGCAATCTGTGCAGTTTCCAGATCTCGAATTTCACCCACCATGACCACATCGGGATCTTGCCGCAGCATGGCGCGAAGTCCACGAGCAAACGTCATCTCTACTTTAGTATTTACTTGAGTTTGACCAATGCCATCTAATTGATATTCAATGGGATCTTCAACGGTCAAAATATTGCGTGTTTGGTCATTCAGCAAGGTCAATCCAGCATATAACGTCGTGGTTTTTCCTGAACCCGTAGGGCCAGTTACCAAAATAATTCCATGGGGTTTAAATAACATATCTTTGAATAAAGCCTCTAAGCTTTGCTCCATGCCCAGTTGCTCAAAACCAAAACGCCCAGCTTGTTTGTCCAGCAGTCGCAAAACAACCCTTTCGCCATAACTTGAGGGCATGGTAGAAACCCGCACATCTACTGCGTGTCCTGCAATTCGTAATGCGATGCGACCATCTTGAGGGACACGCTTTTCAGCGATATCCATTCTCGCCATCACCTTGATTCTGGACACTAAAAGTGGGGCTAATTTACGGTTGGGTTCCAGAACTGTGCGAAGAATGCCATCGACACGAAAACGAATTTGTAGGTTATTTTCAAAGGTTTCAATATGGATATCTGAGGCAGAAATCTTTATCGATTCACTTAAAATGGCATTAATTAAGCGAATGATGGGGGCATCATCAGCACTTTCTAACAGATCTTCTGTAATAGGCGTTTCATCCGCAATGCGCGCTAAATCGATTTCCTCATCAATTCCTTCCATGGCTTGCATGGTTTTATGTGAGTCTGTTTGATAGAGACGACTAACCAATTGTTCAAATTCTGATTCGGCAATCAATGAGAGTTGAATAGGTGCGCCTACTAGTCGTCTAACTTCCAATATGGCTTGTTGCGGGCAGCTCTTTAAGTGAATGAGCTGAACCGGGGTGCTTTCTGGATCACTAATCACCACGCCATATCTTCTAACGAAAGAAAATGGCAGTTTGTAGAGTTGTTTTTCTGATCCATCAACCTCTTCAAGATTGTCAGAAAATTCAGAAAGCTGTGCTTCAGATAAAAGCGGTTCTTCAGAGAGAAGCAAATCAGCGTTAATTTCTGTCATTAATCTTCTTCCCCATTGCGAATTCTTTCACGCTGTTTTAGCGAGTCCTGAAAAGAAGGGGGTAACTCTAGCTTTTCATCCCATTCTGGTAACTCAGGCAGCATGTTTAATGGAGTTAAAGTAGCACCATCTTTTCTTTCTCTGATCTGTAGTCCTCTCATGTAGTTATACTTAACACGGCTAAATCGATTGATATCCTGGTCATTATGTAAAATAGTGGGATGGATAAATACCATTAAATTAGTTTTTTCTGTGGTACTAGAATCTGAACGGAATAATTTGCCTAAGTAAGGAATATCGCCTAAGAATGGGACTTTAGACTTGCTGGTTCGGACCGAATCTGAAATTAAGCCACCTAAAACAATCATGCCGCCATCATTGACCATCACACTGGTGGTAATTTTGCGGGTGTTAAATATTTGACCGCCACCACCAACTAAAGAGGAAACCTCTTGCTCAATGCCAAAACGAATAGCTGAACCCGAATTTACTTGTGGCGTTACTTTTAATTTTATACCAATTTCTTTACGTTCTGTGGTCTGGAAGGGGTTGGCATTACCACTGCCTAAGGCTTGTCCTGTGGTGATAGGTACTTCCTGACCGACAATCATGGAGGCTTCTTCGTTATCTAAAGTAGTGATGCTAGGGGTTGATAGAATGTTAATATCTGCATCATTGGCTAAAGCTTGCACGAAGGCGCCGTAACTTAGTCCACTGGTGCTTGTTTTCCCAAAACCAATTCCTGCACCAGCCAGCCCTCTGAGTAATGTGGCTAAAGCGGCTCCATTGTCTCCAGAAGTGGAATTATTAGTGGTGACGGGATTTCCATTATTGTCTAAACTGGTGGTTGAACCGTTGGTTTGATCTTGGCTGAGTGATGCTGCCCCAGCAATATCGGTGATTCCAATGCCAGAACTTGGAAAATTGATAAGACCCGTTGGCACATTGCCCCCACCTTTTTGGCCAAATAACCACTGAACACCTAATTGCTTACCTTTACTTTCGGTAATTTCAACAATAATGGCTTCTACATGTACCTGAACTCTTGGGATATCCAGGCGATCAATAATATCCATAAAAGAGTTCATTAAATCTGGTGGTGAGGTAATGACCAAAGAGTTGGTCTCTTCATGAGACTCAATACTATAAGAAAGCCCATTGTTGGTGCGAGAAGCGCCGCCTCCAGCAACGCCGCCGCCCTTCTTTTGTTTTTCTTCTTCTTCAATGGATTTACCCACCCCTTTTAATACAATTACTATATCAGCGGCTTGGGCATAGTTCAGGTAACGAACTCTGGTGTTACCACTGGTGCCTAGCGGTGTGTCAAGTTGGTGTATTAATGAAATAAAGCGAATTCTGTCATCAGGATTTGCGGTTAACAAAATACTATTGGTGCGTTCATCTGCTACAAATCGTGCGGGTGATGGACCTTGGGTTTGCCCTGCTTTAGGTTTATCGAGTGCCTCAATAATTCGCACAATTTCTGTAGCCGCAGCATTTTCTAATGGGATAAGTTCAATTTCTTCTGTACTAGCATGATCCATTTGCTCAACGATTTTCGCAATACGTTTCACATTGGCTTCAGAATCGGTGATGACCAACACATTGGTGTCATCATAGACTCCGACGGAACCTTGTTGTTGAATCAATGGACGAATGGTATTGACAACTTCTTTCACAGCAACATTATTCAGTTTAAGCACATGGGTGATCAGCTCATCGGTATCATTTAGTTTGTTGCTGTTGGTGGTAACGCGGGTAGAGTCTGCTTTGGCTTGCTGTTCTTGGATAATCTTAACTACAGGCCCTGTTTCAATGGCACTCATATTATGCACTTTCAGAGTCGATAAAAAGACTTGATAGATCTCTTTTTCACTCATTTTGTGCTGAGAGATAATGGTGATTTTTTGACTGCGATTGACTCTTGGGTCAAGAATAAAGGTTTTGCCTGTAAGTTTGCTGACCACTTCCACTAAGGTTTTAAGTTCAGCATCCTTTAAGTTGAGCACTGCCTCTTCTGCCATGACTACCGGAGCAAGGCTGGCAACGGCAAGCCACAATAGCGCCGAAGCTAAAGCACTAAGACTGAGGGTTCGCATAAAAACACGATTTATTTTGAACGGTCTTAGCGCGTTAAAAGATGGTTTGATGTTATTTAATATTTTCATTCAGACTATATACCAAGGATATTTGTTGATCGCCACGAGTGAGCTGTATTGTAAGCTCAGTAGCTGTTTTAAGCTGCTCTTTCAACGCAAGGCCATTGCTGATGCTGTCTAACTCAATGCCATTGACATTGGTCACCACATCGTTACGTCTTAATCCGGCCTCAGAGAAAAGAGCAGGGTTTTTTCCCGGAGAAACTTTAAACCCTCTAATTTGCCCCTGCTCCATCACGGGTACAGCATTCATCATGCCAGCTAGAGATGCAGGATCATTTTGTAAGGTTTTACTTAAAGATCTAAGTTCATTACTTAGTCTGCGGTTATTGGTTTTATCAATTTTTTGAGATGTCTCACCTAAGGAGCGTTTTTTAGGATTTGGTTTTTCAGCGAGGGATTCTTGAAGAGAAGCAACCTGTGCGTCTTCTTCCATTTTAAGTGTTTCAAATTGTCCTGCTCTATTGAGGATGATGCGGTCTTGTAACACTTTAGCCAAAGTAACATTGCTGCTACCTTTAATGGCATCGTCTACAAAATAAAGCTCTTGTTCTTTAGAGCTGCCCTCTATAATGGCATTGGATAGCTTGGGATCGGTGCTGGCATAAATTCCTCTAAGGATCAGAGGAAGCCTTGTATCAGGAGCATCAGTTTTCACTTCAACGACTTGTGTCGGTTGAGCGACTTCGATATTTTTTTGTACTTCGCCGAACAAGTTAGCACTCAGCAACTTATCAATATTGTAACTTGTTTTATCATCCTGTTGAAATTGGGATAATTGAGGTAGAGCCGTGGAGATTTTTTTTGCAGTAAAGGCGCCGTAAACTATCCAGAACCATTGGGCAACTATCCAAGCAATCATTAGCGTTAATGGCAACAACGACCATTGTGCAATTTGAGTTTGCTTTTTTGACAGCTGCGCTTTTAGGTTGTTTAAATTTAGATTCATGGGTCGAACTATTCTCAGGTAGCCTAAAAATAGCTACGGTTTATTTTTATTTTTACACCCTTACCCTTTTTCCGATTAGGGTACATGGAGTTTAGCTGTTTTTTTGAGCCGAAACCAGGATTTAGCACGGTTATAGGATTCATTCTGCTAGACTATAACACTCTGTCCCGAGCTTTTTAAGATAAGTTTGCATAAGTTAGTGGTAAAAATATGTCAAATAATGAAAAAAAACCTGAAATTCGCTTAGATAAATGGTTATGGGCTTGTCGTTTCTATAAAACCCGGGCCTTGGCAAGGCAAGCCATAGAAGGTGGAAAGGTTTCTATGGAAGGGTTTACCGCTAAGCCCAGTAAAAACCTTATTATAGGCATGAAAATTCGTTTGCGTATAGGTTTTGATACCAGAGAAATTTTAGTAAAGGCGTTATCTGATAAAAGAGGTTCTGCCAGCTTTGCGCAAACCCTTTATGCAGAGACTGAGGAAAGTTGTCAACTTCGAGAAAAAAGCGCCACAGATCGCAAATTGTTATCCCGCATTATTCAACATGACAAAGCTAAGCCAGATAAACATAAGCGTCGCGAAAGCCAAAGTTTCAAACGTCAATCTTAATCCTAGGAACCTGTCCAGGAATAGACTGATCGACTGCGACCAAGCCCGTTTGGCCAGATTTCCCGATGAATTTCGTTAAATACGACTGCATGGATGCAGGAGGTAGAGCAATGCAGGAGCAGTTGCCGAGAGCGACTATTCGCCTCAATCCATCGAAAAATCTGACTCAAACAAGCTTGCCCTCGCTACGATCGCTATTCTCGGACAGGCTCCTAGTGGTTATTATAAGTTGGAATCTTACGATGAATGTGAATGGGGGTTGAAATCATAGGCATTGGGATCAGGATAAGGTTCTAATGTGGTTGAAAGGATCTTTTTGGCCTGCGAGATGATAAGGCCAGAGTATCGCGATTCACCATCTGGGGAAAACTCAAAACTAAATCGCCGCTCTAAAACAATTTGTCCTTTGTGATTGCGAATAAATCTCCAGCCACAGCGAACTACCGTACCATCTAGAAATTGAACTTGATATTGATTGCAGCGCTTTATAGCTGCTTCAATTGCCACTTCCCTTACTTGCGCCCCCTTCCACCAGATCACCATATAGCTGATGGGAACGAGCGACCATAGAATATTATGAAGCATCATATTTGGTTTGATCTATAAGCATTGATGGGAGATTTGGACTGCTAAAAAAGGGCTGAAACATCAACCCTTTTAAAAGAATTTAGCGGGTAGTGATTGCTGAGGTTGCAACACTTATTTTCTCGACACCTGCTTCGCGGGCTGCATCCACTACTTGGATTAAGGTGTTGGTGTCAGCGTTAGGGTTGGTACTAACAATGACAAATGCTTTAGGGTTTTTGGCTTTTTCTTGCTCCACCTTGGCACCAACTTGTCTAAAGTCAACTTGTAAGTGATCAATTGTAATGGTGTTGGAATCATCAATGTTTATCACTATAGGTACAACTTTATCTGGTCTATCTGGATTGGGAGAATCTGAAGGTCGATCCAAATTAATACCATTTTCTCTCACAAAGGAGGTGGTAACAATAAAAAAGATTAACATGATGAAAACAATGTCCAACATGGGTGTCATGTCTACTTCTGCTTCATCAGCTTCAATTTGGTATTTTTTTCTCATAATATCTTATCTTTTATCTTTAGTGGAGGAACTAGCTAATACATTCTTATTAGCTTTAGATAGCCCAAATATACTCTGTTTTATTGGGTTGCGTCTAGGAGCCTGTCCAAGAATAGACTGATCGACTGCGGCCAAGCCAGTTTGGCCAGATTTCCCGATGAATTTCGTTAAATAGAGCGACTATTCGCCTCAAGCCATCGAAAAATCTGACTCAAACAAGCTTGCCCTCGCTACGATCGCTATTCTCGGACAGGCTCCTAGACAGTTTAGTGTCTCCACGCAATGATAAATTCAAGTCATTAAATGGATTAGATTGTTGAGTATATATCAAACAAAGCGAGATAATCTAATAAATTTGACATTTTGGGCAATAAAAACTGCTTCTTTGCCCTTGTTTCAGCAGTTGGATAGGGCTGGAACAGTGTACACAAGGCTCATTTTTGCGCCCATACACCCGTAGTTGTTGCACAAAATATCCAGGTTTCCCCTCAATGTTATAAAAATCTTTTAAAGTGGTTCCGCCTTGTTCAATAGCAGCTGTTAAAACTTGTTGAATAATTGTGACTAATAACGCCGCTTGTTTTTTTGTGATTTGTTGACTCGGTGTCGCGGGATGCATACCCGCCAAGAACAAGGCTTCATTCGCATAAATATTACCAACGCCTACCACGATGGAGCTATCCATAATTTGTTGTTTAATTGAACGATTTCTTTTCATACAGCTTTTGTAGAAGGCTATCCCAGTAAAATCTTGGGAGAGTGGTTCAGGACCCAAGTGAGCGATTAGCTTGTGTTGCTCAAGAGGAAGTTCTGTCCAAATCATGGCGCCGAAGCGACGCGGATCTCGATATCTCAGGATTTTATCGTTGCTTAATTGGATATCAATATGGTCATGTTTCTGGACAGGATGTTCATCCTTACCGTCCAAGGATAATATTCTCAAACTTCCGCTCATACCCAAATGGATCATTAAGCTGCCATGAGAAAATTTTAAAATCAAATATTTGGCGCGACGAGTAACTTCCAGGATGGATTGCCCACAAAGATGTTTATGGAGTTCTGGATCAACAGGCCAACGCAATTTACCGTTGCGTACCACTAAATGGGTAACGGTTTGTTGGGTTAGATAAGGCTCAAGACCTCTTCGGGTTGTTTCAACTTCTGGTAGTTCGGGCATTGGTGATAGCCACCTTAAATAAACGAGTCGACTTAGTGATAGCTCAGCCATTGAGGAACAAGCTGCTGTAGTTGTTGTTGGTTGAGTTTAAATGGCTGGATGGAGTCTGAATCGATCAAAAGCCAATAGGTTGGAAGCTGATAAATTTGATAAGACTTTAGTTGATTCATCGCTGTCCATTGGATTGAGATCTGGGGTGGAAATAACGGCTTTGGTTCTACTGAATGTGGAATTGAAGTTGCCGGCAATGGTTGCCAAATAAGATTTTGCCAATTTTGAATTAAGTTTTGTAATTGTGCAGGATGTGGAAAATCTTGCAGATGATCAAATGACAAAGAAAAATGATTCACCTGTAAATGCTTAATCCCCAGCTGTTGAGAAAGACTGTTGAGTGCAACAGTGGAGAGGGGTGTATCTTGAATAACCGATGATCTTTGCATATTTTTTGAAGCAACGGAGATCAATATCACCATAAAGGCAATTGCTACAATGACTACATTTAGCCAGTGACGATAACGCATGAAGGATACACTAAAGGACATGTAGGCCAAATATTAGGGGTTATTGCTGTGAATATCAAGCGCTTAAATCACCGACATGCTGGCTTTCGCCCAAGCGATAGATTCGGTGTAAGCAAGATTGAGTTGAGTGCCAGAGATATGTTTATCCATGAGTATATCCCATTCGCCATTTTCAAAAGCTTTTACAATCCTTAGCACCGCACCAGCCTCGCCTTCATAAGCCAGAATACTTTGTACGATGTCATCTGAGAGTGGAAGCTGCTTCAACACCTCATCAAGAGGCTGTCCCAATAAGGTATCTAGGCCACTAAAGAGCCCGACAATAAAATAGCTGTCACTCTGAGGGCGTTGTGAATAACGTGAATAACGTTCACAAGTTCCTGCTCGGACAAGAAATTTATTCATCACCTCAGGTGGTCGGTCTGCATTGCTGGCAAGACTAATAATCATTGCCCAACTTCGTATCTGCTTAAAACCCAATAAAATAACGGCTTGAGAAAGTGATTGGACTTCTTTGGGCATGGAAAAAGCTGCCGAGTTAATGACCCTGAGAAGTTTATAAGTTAATGCAGGATCTTGGCCGATAATCTCTGCAATACTCTCTGCATTGGCATTTTCTTGCTGCAAGGCTTTCAATAAATTTAACACCACATGAGCGCTACTTTCAATGGCTTTGCCTTTGATGATTTGTGGGCGATCCAAAAAATAGCCCTGAAAATAATGAAAACCTAAGTTTTTACAAAACTCATATTCTTTTTTGGTTTCAATTTTTTCCGCTAAAAGTTCCAAATTGGGATATTTTTTTAATTCAATCACATGCGCCTTAAGTTGCTTTGGCGTGAGTTGCAGAATATCAATTTTAATAAATTGCACCAAAGACAGCAGTGGGCGATATTGTTCGGAGAGAATGAAGTCGTCCAAAGCAAATCGATAGCCAAGCTTTAATTGTTTTTTGACCTCACGGATCAGTCGCTCATCAATTTCGACATCTTCAAGTATTTCGAGGACCACACGCTCTTTAGGTAAGGGTAACTCTTGTCTTGATAACAATAAAGATCGCGTTAAATTAATAAAAGCAGGCACTTTCTCTGAGGAGTTATCATCTCTAAATCCTGTATAGGCGTTAAGTAACACCCGACAAGTTGCTTGATCTCCATCCAGGATAACGGCTTGATTATCATCACTATTCCGAAATAATAACTCATAAGCAAACACTTCTAAATCACGATTAAAGATAGGTTGGCGAGCCATTAATATGTCAGGAATGATGGGTGACGTAGGAGCCGTCATAAATCTCTCAAAAATAACCGTCCAAGATACTATTAAGCGTAGTTATAAATGGAGGATTTGCAAAGATAATAAGAAAAGTGTTTACCCCGTTATTTTAGTATCTATCTGTCAGCACTTTTCGCGTACGCAGATTCAATTAAAAAGACCGATCATTCTCGTCTGGATCTCATCATTATGGGTGATGGCCTATTGTCAAAAGGACCGACGATTCAGCAGGTACTGGTCGAGAGAATACATTTTTTTTGAGCTAACATGAAACAACATGAACCGGTAAAAATAAAAAAAGCCCTACCATTAGGATGATAGGGCTTTTTTGTAACATAACGAGTTTCTATGAAACGATCATGCAATTAAGCCGCACTACATCATGCCGCCCATTCCACCCATTCCACCCATACCGCCCATATCTGGACCAGCATCTTTCTTAGGTAGATCAGTGATCATGGCTTCTGTGGTAATCATCAAACCAGCAACAGATGCTGCATGTTGTAATGCAACGCGGGTTACTTTAGTTGGATCAAGGATCCCCATTTCAAGCATATCGCCAAATACACCATTGGCAGCGTTGTAACCGAAGTTACCTTCACCCTGCTTTACTTTCTCAACGATCACTGAAGCTTCTTCGCCGGCATTGGTGACAATTTGACGAAGTGGAGCTTCCATCGCACGTAAGGCAATTTTGATACCGACGTTTTGATCTTCGTTATCGCCTTTAACCAAAGCCACTTTGTTTAATACACGAATCAACGCAACACCACCACCAGCAACAACACCTTCTTCTACTGCTGCACGAGTTGCATGAAGCGCATCTTCTACGCGGGCTTTTTTCTCTTTCATTTCAACTTCAGTGGTTGCGCCCACTTTAATTACAGCAACACCGCCTGACAATTTTGCCATACGCTCTTGAAGTTTTTCTTTATCATAATCAGAAGATGTATCTTCAATTTGACGACGAATCAAAGCAACACGCGCTTCAATTTTAGCTGCATCACCGGAACCATCAATGATGGTGGTGCTATCTTTGTTAGAAACAACGCGTTTAGCACTTCCTAAAAGACTCAACTCAGCAGTTTCTAAAGAAAGACCCACCTCTTCAGAAATCACCGTTGCACCAGTCAATACGGCTAAGTCTTCTAACATTGCTTTACGACGATCGCCAAAACCTGGTGCTTTAACGGCGGCTACTTTCACGATTCCACGCATGTTGTTAACCACTAAAGTGGCCAAGGCTTCGCCTTCAACATCTTCAGCCACTACAAATAATGCACGACCAGATTTAGCCACACCTTCTAATATAGGCAATAATTCACGAATATTGGTGATTTTCTTGTCGATAAGAAGAATGAATGGAGAATCCATTTCAACTGACATGCTGTCTTGGTTGTTGATAAAGTAAGGTGACAAATAGCCACGGTCAAACTCCATACCTTCAACAATATCAAGTGCATTTTCTAAACCAGTGCCTTCTTCAACAGTGATAACACCCTCTTTACCCACTTTTGACATGGCTTCAGCAATGATGCGACCCACACTTTCATCAGAATTAGCAGAGATAGTACCTACTTGTGAAATTGATTTGTCATCACGGCAAGGTGTAGACAAGGCTTTCAATTCTTCTACAGCCACGACAACCGCTTTATCAATACCTCTTTTTAAATCCATTGGATTCATGCCAGCGGCAACTGATTTTAAGCCTTCGTTAACAATCGCTTGAGCTAAAACTGTTGCAGTTGTAGTACCGTCACCAGCGGCGTCTGAGGTTTGAGAAGCAACTTCCTTCACCATTTGTGCGCCCATATTTTCGAATTTATCTTCTAATTCGATTTCTTTGGCCACAGAAACACCATCTTTAGTGATGGTTGGAGCGCCATAACTTTTGTCTAATACTACGTTACGACCTTTAGGGCCTAATGTTACTTTTACAGCATTGGCTAAAATGTCAACGCCTCGAGCCATACGAGTTCTTGCGTCATCACCAAAACGTACGTCTTTTGCACCCATGAGAATTCCTCTTTAATCAATCTGTTTATCTAACTAAAACTTTTAAGCCAGTGATTTTTCACGGCTTATTAACTTTTTTTTAACTTTACTCAACAATCGCCATGATGTCATCTTCACGCATGACCAACAATTCTTCATGATCGATTTTGACTTCAGTGCCAGAGTATTTACCAAAAATAATTTGATCGCCAACCTTTACATCTAGGCGACGAACTTCACCGTTATCTAAAATTTTGCCATTACCAACGGCGATCACTTCACCTCGGCTGGGTTTTTCAGCAGCACTGCCAGGAAGTACGATACCGCCTGGAGATGTTTTCTCTTCTTCCAAACGTCGAATAACGACTCGATCATGTAATGGACGTAAGCTCATTGATTTTCTCCTAACTTGCATTCAGATTTCAGTAAATTAACGCTGACGGTTCATGACCGCAGGTGATAGCTATATTGGGGGGGAGATCAACAACTTCAAGGGCTGAATCAAAAAAATTTTTTACTTTATGGGGCTTTTAATCATGCTTTTCAGCGTTTTGTTTAAAGAATGCTCGAAGCTGACCTAAAAACCGAGCATCATGAGTGTCTCTATACTGGGACGCCAACCAAAATGATCCAATTTAACACGACAATGGCTGATTAAAACCCCTTCTTTTTGCAATAATTCGGATTGAGCTATAGCTTGTTTCGTTCCTTTAGCAAAGGCTAGCAGTCCAGAACTTCTCAACACTCGATGCCAAGGTAATGATAATTCTGCATCTGCTTCCCGCAAAACCTTTCCCACCAAGCGGGCTCGTCCCGGCAATCCAGCTAAATCGGCAATTTGTCCATAGCTTGCTACTTTGCCCATCGGAATATGCCGGATGGTTTTCATGATACGGTCGGTTTTGCTTAGTTTATGCGTCACCTATAGTCCTGTTATACCCTACCCGTTCTACTTTACTCTTTATCTTCAGCGTTTTTTCGAATTTCGGGCTTGGCTAGAATTTCAATATAGAATGATGTTTGCTCCAACTTTTCAACTTCATCAATCTTTTTATTGATTTCATGTTTAGATGCATCAAACATTCTGGCAACTTGGATCTTGGGCTGTACTAAACTAAAGCTCTTTTTCATAATGACTTTTCAGCCTCCAAATAGGATAAGAAGCCGATTATACGTTCTATGAGGTTAAGTAGCGATAGGCTTCTGCTATAAGATCGACACCTATCAAGCGAGAAACGCCCTTCTTTTTCAACTGCTTGCCCATCATGCACCATCATCTTTATCTACAAAATATTATTAATTACGAATATTCAAAAAGTTTATTGATTATGCTATTTATTTTATGACGCTCCTTTGAGAACAATGAGTTGACAGAAAATTGACCTTTCATCACCATTGATTTAGGATGACGGCTGATGTCTTCGATCAATCGAATCGATAATAGATATACGCGTGCTTCCTATCTAATCGTACAACAGAGCAAATTTCTTATGAGTTCAATTGAAATGGTATTAACCGCCTTACGACGTGTCATTCGTGCCACTGATTTGCACTCACGTTATTTGTCAAAAACTTCAGGTTTAACAACGCCACAACTTATTGTGTTAAAAACCATTTCAGATAAAAATCAGATCACCATTGGCGAACTAGCCAAAGAAATCAGTTTGAGTCAGGCCACGGTTACGACAATTATTGATCGGATGGAAAAGAAACAGCTGGTGCAAAGAGAGCGCTCTACGGATGATAAACGAAAAGTTTATGTGGTTTTGACAGAACAAGGTCAGCAAATGTTAGAACATTCTCCAACCCCATTACAGGATAATTTTATCCTTCAGTTTCAAGCATTAGAAAACTGGGAACAAAATATGATTATCGCTTCACTGCAACGTGTTGCACACATGATGGATGCGGGGGATATTGATGCCTCGCCCGTACTGGATGTCGGTCCATTAGATAGACTTCCTGATGCCAATCTATAGTTTGCTGCATTCAATTATCTCGACTGATTCAGCCTGAATCACTGCGCTTTCAAGATAGTCAGCATTCGACGTAACGGTTCAGCTGCACCCCACAATAATTGATCGCCCACAGTAAACGCAGAGAGATAATTTTTACCCATATTCATTTTTCGCAAACGTCCCACTGGAACGGACAAACTTCCCGTTACTTTGGCAGGCGTTAATTCGGTAAGGGACTGGTCACGTTCATTTTCGATCACTTTAACCCATGGGTTCGCTTCAGCTAATATTGATTGAATATCAGCCATTGGCACATCCTGTTTTAGTTTAATCGTCAATGCCTGACTGTGACAACGCATGGCTCCCACTCGAACACATAAACCATCAATAGCCACTGGCTGTCGATCTATGCCGAGAATTTTATTAGTCTCTGCCTGTCCTTTCCATTCTTCTCGACTTTGCCCATTATCCATCTGACTATCAATATAGGGTAGCAAACTACCCGCCAATGGGGCTCCAAATTTTGCCGTTGGAAATTTATCGCCACGCATTGTGGCAGCAACCTGACGATCAATCTCAAGAATTGCAGAGGCCGGATCAGCCAATTTGTCAGCAACACTGGCGTGAATAGTGCCCATTTGTGCAATTAACTCACGCATATGCTGCGCTCCCGAACCACTAGCCGCCTGATAAGTCATTGCTGACACCCATTCAACTAAATTGGCTTTGAATAAACCGCCAATGGCCATTAACATCAGGCTAACCGTACAGTTACCGCCAATAAAGTTTTTGATGCCGGCATTCAAACCTGTTTTCAGTACACTCAAATTAACTGGATCTAGAGCGATCAAGGCATCAGCTTCCATTCGCAAACCTGACGCAGCGTCTACCCAGTAACCTTGCCAACCACTTTGGCGTAAAGGAGAGAACACTTTGCTGGTGTAATCACTTCCCTGACAAGTGACGATGACGTCCATGGCACGAAGTTCTTCTAGGGATAAGGCGTCTTTTAATACATCCGTCGATTGACCCATTTCAGGGGCAGCTCCCCCAACATTTGAGGTTGAAAAAAAGTGAGCCGTTATATCTTTAAAATCATTTTCTTCAATCATTCTGGCCATTAATACCGACCCTACCATTCCACGCCATCCAACAAATCCTACTTGCATGATTACTTTTCTCCCAATCATTCAATCAATTAAAAATGCTATAAAAAAATTCTACAATCACTCGGTTTTAGGATCACTCGCCAGTATCACTGTTTTTTTTGCTTGTTTGTCGTCACTTGTAGCTCGAACAGAGAGCGTACCGATCATCTTAGCCTTAAAGGAAGCGAAATTAATCACAACTAAACCCGCCAGTATACCGGGCAGTCCTTCATAAACGGCCGACTGCAATCCAAAATAACGCCAAATTAATGCCACAAATAAACCAACGAACACTGCAATGATACTCGACTGTTGGCTAGGCCTACCGCCAAGGGTCTGGGTGATAAGTAGTGGCGCAAAGGCACTAGCAAGACCCGACCACGACATAATAACGAGACTAAATACTGTTTGACGATTTAGCAACGCCCATGTTAATGCGGCAACAGTGATCATCACCGTTGTCAGTTTAATCAATCTCGTTTTTTCTATTTGCTGGGGTAATAAATCATGGGTAATTGCAGCGGAACAGCTTAACACCAGCGAATCAGCGGTGGACATGGTCGCAGCAAAAATTCCTGCCAACATCAAGCCAACAAGTACAGGCGGCATAAGATGTTGTGCCATCATTGGCAGTGCTAATTCTGCGTCAAAATTCCCGGTATCAGGCAGATAGACTCTGGATAATAACCCAACCCCAGTCGCCATCAGATAAAATGCCAGAAACCAAAGATAATACCAAACTCGTGCATGACGCATTTTACTATCATCAGCCAACGTCATAAATCGAACCATCACATGAGGCTGTCCGATCACCGATAATCCTGCAAACATCCAGCTCACGGCAAATAACAAGCTGCCAGCAATCCCAGGTATGACCAGATTTTTAGGGAACCAATTCATAAAGCCATCAACTGCGCGCAATTGAATCAAGGCTTGAGAAACCCCACCTAAAGACTCTGTCGCAATGACCAACAATAACCCCATGGCCATTATCATGACGATTGATTGCGCCGCATCCGTCCACATGGATGCGCGTATGCCACCAGCATAACAGTAGACGGTGACCAAAGTTGCTCCTAACCCCGCACCGGTCCAAGTTGGCCAGCCTAGAAGCACATTCAATGCTTTACTACCTGCAACCAATTGTGCGCTAGCATAAGCCAATAAAAAGAGAAGTGATACTGCTCCAATAACACGTTGTAACGCATCATTTTTACCACCATACCATTGACTCAGTACACCAGCATAGCTGATTTCACCGACTCTTTCAGCGGCAGCTTTCAAGCGTGCATGAACAAACAATGAGGCCAAAAAATCACCAGTTATCCAGCCCATCATTAGCCAAATAGAAGCAAGCCCTGTGACATAGGTATAACCAATCACCCCGATAAACATATAACCGCTATTATTGGTGGCGACTGCAGAGAGTCCAACCAACCAAGGTTTGATGCTACTGCTCGCTAGATAATAATCTTCCTTGTTATTTTTGCTGTAACGAGCAGAAGAAATACCAATAAGTGTAAACACCAACATAAAAAAAATAAAAGATCCCAGCATAGTAAAACGATGACCTATAAATTGAATGAAAAGGATGGCATGCAAAGAGTCAATTGATTATTTGCTCTCTATGATGCAAGAGAGATCGCTCGACCATGATGGTGAACCTCCACGAGGCAGTGGTGTAAACTTTTGATCGCTAACTCATAGTCTGCTTCATTGATAACAAATTGCATATCCACTTGACGCATAGTCTGATGCAACGCCAGTACATAGATTTCATTTTCTGCCAATGCTGCAACTGTTTTGGCAAGAATACCAGGGACTTGCATGTCACTTCCTATCGCAGAAACAATGGCGACTTTTCGATGGCGTATTTCAGCTTCTGGAAATTTTTCTTCGAGTGAGGTAATAATCCGTTTAATGGTTTTTAAATTGGTTGAAAGATAATGAGTAATCGTATTGGCATTAATATCTTTGGCAACGATACGCCCTTTAAAACGCTGAATGATGGCCAGTACATTTTGATCGTATAAATCAATATTGCTTGCCATATCCTGATCAAAGAACTCGAGTGCATAAACCCCAGTACAACCCGCAATAATTTCGACGCAAGGCTCATCACTCACGTAATCACCGGTTATCAGCGTTCCTCGGTGTTCAGGTTCAAAAGTATTTTTCACCCTCAACGGTATATTGTTTTGGCGCAATCCTTTAGCCGCTTTGGGATGAATCGCCTCCATTCCTAAATTTGCCAATTGATCCGCAACATCATAATTGGTTCGCCCAATGGGAACAGCGTTATGTTCACCAACCAGGCGCGGATCCGCGCTACTTAAATGAAACTCTTTATGAATGATAGCTTCTCTGGCACCCGTCAATACAGCAATCCGACTAAAGGTCATTTCGCTGTACCCACGACCAAAAGAGGCAAATAACCCTGCGCTTGTATGCGCATAACCTGTCACAATAGGTAACTGTCGACTTAAATCAAGATGTCTAAAAGCTTGTTCAATGCGTTGATCTAAAGGAACATGTGTTTCGGTTCTCCAGCCGGTTAGATCAACAAAGCAAGCGTTTACGCCATCGCGTTGTAATAGGCTCGCCATATTCCATGCACTATGAACTTCACCGATACTCACCAACATTTCTCTGACTGTGGCTAAATGAATATCTAATGCAAAATGCCCATGCTGACAGAGTCGGGTTAGATCAGATAAACATTGTTCAGCACTATCCAAGCGCTCACCAATAAAGTCATTTGCCTTTGCGAGTGCGGCTTCTTCCTTAAATAAAGATCGATTAATTTTGAAAACGTATTTTTTTAAACCTTTGATCGCTTGATGCCAACTATCATCATCGACACCATTGGCAAATCGCGCAAAAATGCCGGGATTTCCGGTTTTTTTTTGTTCCAATAATTTATCTGTAATTCCAGAGTACGCCGATACAACAAAAACTCGTTGATAGGGTGCTTCACTAGAGCAAGTGTCAAAGACTATATTCTCTTTAACTGCTTGATAATTAGCCATTGAAGTGCCGCCAATTTTTTCAACACTATGTAATTTCATGGTTCCCTTTTTGTATTTTATGGATATAATTTAATACAAGTTTTATTTTTAATAAATTCAAACTAAACACATTATTTTTAAAATATTTACTCTGCACAACCAACACAAAGTCGAGTGACTGGTACAGCTTTTAATCTTTTAAATGGAATTTCACAACCACATTCACCGCAATATCCTGCGTCTTCACTTGCCAGCCATTCTAAATTTCGTTTTAGTCGTATTAACGACTTTCCGGTGTTGCTATTCACCATAGATTCAACCGATATAGGGGGCATCGTATGATTGGTTGAATCAGACTGCGCTGTTTGATTGTCAGCCTCGTTGATAAGGGATTCCAACTCAGAAATACGCTGACGAATGAATGTTTTTAGTTGTTTAATTTCATCACTATTCATTGTTAAAGTTACTCACTACTGGTATCACAGGTTCAATTTTTTCTCTGGTACAAATAAATTCAGGTCGCGGAGAACGTTCGCAAAATGGAGCAACAACTTGATTAGCCATGCTGTTATAAACCAAAAAAATATTTGACCTTGGAAAAGGGGTTATATTGCTATTGGAACCATGCATAACATTGCAATCAAATATGATGACACTACCAGGCTTGCTGGTTGCTGTCACAATCCCACCTTCTTCTACAAGCTGAGTCAAACTTTGATCCGTTGGAACACCATATTCCTGATTTTTTAAAGAAGATTTAAAATGCTCTTCTGGCGTTTCTCCTTCACACACGACAAAAGAGCGATGCGATCCAGGTATAAGCATGAGTGGGCCGTTAAACGAATAATTTTCAGTCAAAGTGATTGACATACTTAATGCACGCATCCGTGGCATACCATCTTCAACATGCCAAGTCTCAAAATCCGAATGCCAATAAAAGTTCTTTCCTCGAAAACCAAGTTTGTAATTCAAACGAGATTGATGGATATAAACCTTGTCTCCCAGTAAATATTCAGCCAAACTTGCCAACCGCTTATCCGTAGCCAATTTTTTAAAAACTGCACTGGATTCATGAATTTTAAATATGGAGCGAACTTCTCCACTGCCAGGTTCAAGAATCACTTCTCCTGAATGCTTGTCTTTACTATTCTGCCTCAAAAATGTTGATTCAGCTTGTAATGCCTCAATATCAGATTGACTAAAAATGTCCTCTAAAACAATAAAACCATTTTCTTGGTACTGTTGTATTTTTTCTTGTTCTATCGGGCAATTATTTTTGTCCGTCGAATACACAACCGGATCTTGTCTTTCTAAAAAAATTGAAGGCTGACCGTTTCTCGACGGATAATAATCTTCTGCTTGCTGGGAATTTTGTTGTTTCATTTTAAAACTCATTTTTACTAGTCTGTTATCATTTCTTCTAGAAGCTCGTAGGCACCATCTGCGTTATGCACTTCTTTTCCAGTCACTGGAGGATTGAAAACACAGGCTAATTTTAATTCTTTAAAAGCACGCAATATATGTGGATCATGCTTATCCAGATTATAAAGTGTACCCGGTGTTATCGAATATTTCTTACCGTCTTCAAGTGTTTCAATTTCACCCTCTCCTGAAATACAATACACCGATTCAAAATGGTTTTGGTAATGCATTCTAAAGTCAGAACCTGCATAGATAGTGGTAATATGAAATGAAAATCCCATCTTGTCATCTTTCAGTAATAAACGAGTGCTTTCCCAATTTCCATCGGGTGAAACTACTCGGCGTATGGTTTTTTCTTCATTTTGCAATTGTCTAACGATCATTTATTTCATCCTCATTTTTGAACTTGATTTTATACTTTAGCTTTATTTACGATGAATGTTGGTTCACTATTATCAACAACTGTTCATCGACACTCTATTTGATGCTTACTCTCAACGCTAAACGGAACATTAACCCGCCTTTTTGGTTGGATTGAACAAATCAACAATCTGCGGTATTGATGTTTCTTTTTCACAAACCTGTTTCACAGCCTGCTCCACAATATCCAATCCTTTCTTAAGGTTCTCATCTGAAATTGTTAACGAACATAAAAATTTCACCACTTGATCATCCGCGCCACTGGTTTCAATTAACAATCCTTGTTTAAATGCCAGTCGAGTTATCGCATTGGCTAATTCGCCATTTACACAACAAATTCCCCGCATCATGCCGCGTCCCCGAGTCGAGAAATTACCCTGTCCATATTTTTCAATAATCGTATCCAAACGCTTCGACATATAATCACCTTTACGTTTGATTTCATTGGCGAAGTTATTATCAGACCAATAATTATCAATCGCTGATTTCGCAGTAACAAAGGCAAGATTGTTACCTCTGAACGTTCCGTTATGCTCACCCGGCTTCCAACGATCCAACTCGGGTCGGAAAAGCACCACAGCCATTGGTAAACCATAACCACTGAGTGATTTAGACAAAGTTACAATGTCTGGCTTGATTCCAGACTCTTCGAAACTGAAGAAACTGCCAGTTCGACCACAACCCGTTTGAATATCATCAACGATCAACAATACATCATGCTTGCGACATACTTTTTCTAAATTACGAAGCCACTCAAATGATGCGACGTTAATACCACCTTCACCCTGTACTGTTTCCACAATTACTGCAGCAGGTTTATCAATACCACTACTTGAATCAGACATTACCTTATCTAGAAACGACGTTGAATCAATCCCATCACCCAAATAACCGTCATAAGGCATTCTGCTCACTCCGTTAAGCCCAGTGCCAGCCGCTTGACGATGGTGTGAATTGCCTGTTAATGCTAACGATCCAAGCGTTACACCATGAAAACCATTGGTAAAAGCAATAATATTTTCGCGACCAGTGATGTTGCGTGCTAATTTAATGGCAGCTTCAACGGCATTGGTGCCAGTAGGACCTGTAAATTGCACAACATATTCCAAACCCCGAGGTTTTAATATTTTTTCACTAAAACTTTCTAAAAAACCACCTTTTGCCAAGGTATGCATATCAAGCCCATGCGTCACACCATCCTCTTCTATATAGTCAATAAGACCTTGCTTAAATTGGGTATTGTTATGGCCATAATTCAGTGTGCCAGCACCAGCTAAGAAATCCAGATACTGATTACCTTCGCTATCGTAAAGAAACTCTCCTTTCGCGCGGTTAAATACACGCGGAAATGATCGTGCATAACACTGAACTTCGGATTCTATTTCTTCAAAAATTTTCATGATTACCTCTATGTTGTATGAATGTATTGATTTAGCGCTTTTGCTTTATTGCATTCCTTGATCGAACCTATAGGAATGCATTTCCCATCGTTTTTTTGATAGTTATGTTGATAATTGTTTAAACGTTGTTTTAAAAAACTATGCTGTGCAAAAACATCCTTATTCAAAGGATGTGCCTAAAACCTGTTGGATTATTATTTGGTTAAGCCCTTAATCATTTAATAATTAATGCAATTAACCTGTTGTTTATCAGAAGGGGCCAATTCTCGCTAACATTTCGGTGTCATCCGTCCGATTAAAATGTTCTACATGGTCAAAAAAAACCGAGCGTTTAATATCGACTTTCAATTTTTCAGCCAACCCTTTAAACAAAGACCAAGAAGCTTTGTTCAACTCAGTAATCGTGGTTTCTATATGAGTCACCTTGTCACATTGGGGACGCGCCAGAATATCCTTGAGCATTTTTGTGGCCAATCCTTGACCACGAGCTTTTTCACTGACAGCAACCTGCCAAATAAATAGTGTATTTTCGCGATCAGGGATCAGATAACCTGAGATAAATCCCACTAACTGATCATCAACTTTTGCCGCTACCGAAGTACCCGCGAAATGAGTGCACTGTAGAAGATTACAATACATGGAGTTTGTACTGAGCGGAGAACATTGACTAATAAGTCGATGAACTGAAGACCCATCCTCTGACTGAGGTGGGCGTAACATTAATTTTTCCTGAATATTAATCATAGCGACCTATTAATTTTATCCGAACATTATGTATAGATGTATAATATATAATCAAAGCATACAAATTGCAACAGAAGCCTAAAATAGCAATAAATCCGCCTATTATTAGCAAATTATTTGCAGATTAGTTATTAAATATGTATTGTACACTAAATATGATGTTATTTACAGATGCATTGGACACTAAACAAAATGTGGCGTACAAGATGGGGAATGAGTACTTATGTTTCGATATTGGGAATGAGCATTATGCTCACTCAATATCAGCGATTACTAAAATTATCCGTTATGATGAACCAAACCCAGTTCCTGGTTCTCCGACGAATGTGGTTGGCGTATTAAACGTGCGCGGGGAGGTGATGACCATTATTTCTGGCCAAAAGCTGTTTCATCTCCAGCCAACGGTGCCAGCTGACCATTGGAAAATTATTCTGTTCGATGATGAAAGCACCCAATATGGGGTTGTTGTTGACGATGTGGATCAACTAGTGACATTTGAACCTAGAGACATAGAACCAGAACGCTCCACTACAGGTACAGACTTTATCAAGGGAACCTGTCAATACAATGATGGCTTGCTGGTTCTGGTGGATTTTATCCAAGAATCAGTATCTCTTGTCTAGTTTGAGCATCTGCTGCTACTTCAAATTGAACAGTCAGACCAGTAGACTGATTTTTTTAAAAACTATCCTCAATCTAAAACAGTGTGATTACAACAAAGGCTCATAGCTAGTTAAGCTCAACTTTGGTTTAACAAAAATCGATATTTTCAATTAGGACAAATAATGGAACTGCTAAAATCTTCTTCAATCCTGTTCATATTGCTCAATCCTTTTCTGATCAGTATCTACCTTATCCGTTTGATCAGGGAGCTATCTCTCAAAGAGTTTATGAAGGTTATGATACGCGCCCATGTTATAAGTGGGGCGGTGTTTATCGTCTTTGCGATCACGGGTGAAGGAATTTTCGAAAATATATTTAATGTGCGCTTTGGCGCTTTTTTGATCTTTGGAGGCATTATTTTTTTATGGATAGGCGTTCAATCCGTCTTTACCGGCAAGGTTCTCTTAATAGAAACAAACGGTGATCCTGAACATATCGCCGGCGCTATAGCCATGCCTTTTATGATCGCACCAGGAACCATCAGTGCAAGCGTACTGATTGGTTCGTCTTTACCTGCATCGAAAGCGGCTATTGCCATTGCTGTGGCGATATCTCTTTCATTAGTGTCTATCATTGTTTTCAAGCTGATACATGACCCGCTAAAAAAACGTCATGAGCGCTTGTTAAATCGTTATGTGGAAGTAGTGGGCAGGGTTGTCGCTTTGTTTACTGGCACCTATGCGGTTGATATGATTTTCCGCGGTGTTGTGTTACTCTGGTCAAAATAATATTCGATTTATAAAAGCTTTGTCTTATTCCTAGAGCTGTTATGGAAAATAGCAATTAAAGAGTACTTCATAAAACCACTGCAAGTCGTTAAGTAATTATGAATCCACTCTTTAATCAATCCTCACTTGTGAACTAGTGTGAACTCATAGGTAGGTACTTAAGAAATTTATCATTATATTTCAAATAATTACCTATCAGCTTTTTAGCTAATCTCAGCATAAAATGCTGGTTCTAGGGCATATTGTAAAATGCCTGAATCCCTATCTCGTTTAGGATGTGCTCGTTTTGCATTCTCTTTTAAAAAATAACAGGTTTCAGTGATCCTGATAATCAAAGCTTTC
>Ga0210032_1000447_pt1 | contig 31235 bp, 28 predicted proteins | sample CryGeyCG2114_250_2_FD_185458 | JGI IMG/M metagenome (GOLD analysis project Ga0210032, IMG submission 185458) | Groundwater microbial communities from aquifer - Crystal Geyser CG13_big_fil_rev_8/21/14_2.50 (SPAdes) (version 2) | ecosystem: Environmental > Aquatic > Deep subsurface > Groundwater ... | reverse complement strand
ATTTTAAGTGTGTCAATTTTTGAGAAAACCCCTATTTTACAACTTGTAAATGGGATCAACTACACTTTTAATAACTCTGTTCCGGCTAACCAATTGAATTTATTCAACTTATAACCGGACAGTAGTGATATTTCTCATAATGTAAAACTGCTTGTTTTATCTCTTCGTCGTTTACCGGAATGGTTATCTCCACAGCTTTTTTTCTGCTTGCATAAATAAGATATTTAGCTTCGCTATATGTTAAGGCTTGATGAACAACTTTGCGGTCAGCGGAAAGAATTTCATAACGGCCGAAAAACTCTTCTCCCATAATTAAAGTTTTTGAAGGAACAGAAATGGTTTTCATTCCAGACGATGAGACGAACTCATCGGGAAATATTTTTATTCCTTTTTTGTTTAAAGCCTCGACTGTCTTAGCGATGAATTCTTTTTCTATCATGGATAGAACTTAATGAAAAAATAGAGGAATCAGAAATGGGGAGAAGGTTCTCCCCGAATTATTATTTAAGAAGGATAAGTTTTTTTGAAATTTGATACGCAGAAGCCTTTAGCGTTAAAAAATATACGCCGGCAGATAGATTTGCCGTGTAATGAATATTATGCGTCCCCGCATCTGCTTCAGCAGCAAACAGGTTTTCGACAAATTGCCCTAAAGCATTCATAAGCTCAACTTTAATAAATGTTTTTTTATTGTTCGTGAAGGATATTGTTGTTGAAGAATTAAAAGGGTTCGGGTAGTTTTGGTTAAGTTGAAAGTCAGAGAGTAAAGTCGGGTTAAAATCTTCTTTAATTTCGGTTACAAAATTATCATTATTATTTGTGTGATAAACTTTTCCGTCACACAGTACCCAGCCATTATGGTCGTCGGTAAAAACAATGTCTCGCGCTGCTAAGCCCAAAGGATCAGAAGAACTTAGTTGAGATTGAATCCAAGTTTTTCCAAAATCAGAAGAAAAAAAGAGTTCTTTCAAACTCGAAAGCCATATTCTATCTTTATTGCCCGGGATGAACTCAAAATCACTCGGATAGCCATTAGAAGGGAGCAAACTTGACACCCAATTTTCACCTCCATCTTTTGTTAAAAAAACATTGATGAACCTTTTGGGACCTACAGTTGTTATTGTCGCTGTAATTCCGCACAGACCATCGTAAAAGTTTATAGCGAGCGGTAAGGCGGTTGGAAGGGGAATATTTTCCCATGTTTTACATCCGTTATTTGTTCCATAGAGTTTCAATTCTTTACCCCCCATGGGCAGAAAGAATCCGGTTTCAGTATTTAAAAATTTAACCGCCTGCCAATTACCACTAAAAACACCGCCGAAAGCCGAATCATTTATACTTATCCAATTGTTGCCTCCGTCTGTAGTTTTTAAAATTAAAGCGGGTCCCGGGTTATTAACAGGATCACCGGTTAGAACATCACCGCCCGTTATGCCATCGGCTGCGTTAAAAAACTGAAGATAAGTTATATACTTAGTCAACAAAGTATCATAAAATTGAAGAACCCAGTTTAAGCCGCCATTGGAAGTTTTATAAATTTTCCCCTTGTCAGTGCCAACATAAAAAGTGCTAGGTGAAACGATTGAAAGATCAGTAACTGTTTCTGTACTATCGGGCAAAAATAATTGCTCCCAATTTTCACCCTGATTAATGGTTTTGAAAATGCCTCCAAACGAGGAAGCGACTGCGCAAGAATCTTGGAAAGCATCAATTGAAAGCCCAACATATCCAGACATTCCGTTATTTTTCAAAGCCCATTGTGGATATGTTGTGGCGAACAACAATAAAAGCAACAAAAAAAATAATTTAGTTTTCATTTTTTTTCCTCTATTTTTGAATTGTCCACATATATTGATTATAAGTAGGGTTATAGCACCAACCATAACACGAACCGTCTGTGTTTTTACATGAGACAAGTGGATCACCACATTCCTGTCCTTCAGCGGCAGCGTCAATACAATCACGACAAGTAACCGTATAATGTTGACACTTATTTGTCTTTAATTTAACACCTGCTGGTTCTGAACAAGACGTGCCATTATGTAAATCATTATTATACCAACACACGGCATCTGTACAACACGGGACAAGCGATTTTTCAAATACATCGGTTTTGTATGAAAGAGTATTAATCATAAAACCGAAAACAAAAAATGAAAAACAAAGAACCAAGATTGGCTTAAGGTGACACATAGAACCTCCGAATTAATTGTATGTGTTTATTACATTTGCAAAGATATTTTCCATCTTTTTACTATTAAGAATTCCGATGTTTGCATCAATTTTTAATTTTCTGTTTCTAATTACTAATGTTTGCGGAGTTGAAAAAGCTTTTAATGCTGCTGTTTCTTTTATGGATGGGGACCAATACGCTTTTACCGGCGGTATAAATTGAAGGTTTGTCTTTGCAGAATTAAAATCATCAATACATAATGCAATTATTTCTATAGACGAATAAGATTTTAAAGAATCAATTAATGTTTCCCAATTGATATAATTTTTTCTACACGGGTCACATTTATTAGAATAGACAAACACCAAAGCGCTGCCTGTTTTCGCGAAGGAGAAATCTATTGTTGCCTTTTGCGCATCAAGTAATTTGATAGAAGAAATTGTATCACCGGCTTTTAAGAAATCAGACTTCGAAGATAAAATTTCGAGTCGTTCTTTTAATCCTCTATTCTGTGCGCCAAGGATTACAGATGAAAGGCTTAGAGATGCAATTAAAAAAGAAAATGTGTAGAATTTTATTCTTTCAACAAGAAACGAACGGATATTGAGTTTCGAGGTATGAAAATGAATTTCTAAATAAAAACCAATTAGGATTAGAAAAAAATTCCTCAAAATTGTTAAATAATCCACCGGAGTATTTGAAATTTTTCCAAAACAACTGCAATTTATTTTTTCGCCTTCAAACAATTTGGCAATTAGTATAGCGGAAAAGAATAACAATAAAACGTTAGAAAACACAAAATAATTTACCGGCTTTTTTGCTAAAATTAATAATACGCCGAGACCTATTTCAACTAAAGGAAGAATAAAAGTAATAATTTTAGCAGTTTGTTCAGGAATGATTTTGAATGACAGAATGGTGGAATAAAAAAAGGAAAGATCATATAATTTCAACACACCCGAAAGGATAAAAACCAAACCGAAGATGGTTCTGAGTAAAAAAAACAGTTTAGTTTTATTACTACTCATATTTTCCTCAAATTTCATCCGCAAGGTATGGTTCAATTAGTCAAAAGTCAAGTCCTTTTTTGTTCAAAAATGATTTTTTAATCTGCTCGGATAATTCGGCAACTTTGTTTTCAAGTTCTTTTATACGCTTTGCGTAGTCTTCCAAATTTCTAATGTGTCCTTCTTGCCGAAAAGCTTCTTTAATTTCTTTTAAAGGAGCGCCGAAATAAGTGCCTGGTTTAGTAACTGATTTCGAAACGCCGGACTGTGCGGCAATCATCACGTTATCGGCAATTTCAATATGACCTGCAACTCCAATTTGTCCGCCAAAGACACAATAATTTCCGACTTTGGCGCTTCCGGAAAATCCGGTTTGTCCGGAGATAGCCGTATGTTTTCCGATAACAACATTGTGTGCGATCTGCACAAGGTTATCAACTTTAGTCCCTTGTTTAATGACGGTTGAACCAATAGCGGCACGGTCAACGGAAACATTTGAGCCGAGTTCAACATCGTCTTCAAGCACAACGTTTCCGATTTGCGGAATTTTTAGATACGCCCCGTTTTCCATCGTGTAGCCAAATCCATCCGAACCGATTACGGTGCCGCAGTGAATGATAACGCGCTTTCCGATTTTACATTCTTCGCGAACGCTGACGTTTTGAAAAAGAATAGAATCGTCTCCGACTTCAACATTTTCTAAAAGAACGGTGTTATGAAATATTTTTACATTCTTCCCGATTTTGCACCCGGCGGAGATGACGACATTTTTCCCGAGCGCAGAATTTTCTCCGACCGATGCAGATGGATGAACAAATGCAGCTGCATCAATTCCTTCCAACGGAAATTTTGGCGCAAAATAAGCGCTGATAATTTTGAAGAAAGCTTTGTTGGGATCCGGGACTTCGAGATAGGTAATGTCTTTGCGTGTTTTTTTGAAAGCTGGTTTAACGAAAATAGCGGAAGCTTTTGTTGAAGGGAAATATTTTTCGTACTGCGGTAAGTAAAGAAAGGTTAATTCGCCTTCCTTCGCTTCTTCAATTTTTGCAATGCCGGTAATGAAACCCGCCTTAGGCGGGTCATCGCCGATAATTTTTGCATTTGTAAGTGATGCAATATCAGCAATTGATAATTTCATTATTTCAGTTTTTCAAGAACAAGATTTGTGATATCATATTTTTCTTTTGCGAACAGCATTAAAATTTGTCCGCTGCGGTCGAAAACATAATCATAATCTTCATCAACAGCGACTTGTTTAATGGCGGTGAACAAACGATTCTGTACCGGTTTCATCAATTCATCTTGTTTCTGGAAAAGCTCACCGCTTGTCCCGAATTTTTTTTCACGGTATTCGGTGATTTTTTGTTCCATTTTCATCAATTCACTCTCGGTCTCCGCGCGTGTTTGGTCTGACATAATGAGTTTTCGTTTTTCGTAATCATCAAATTTTGTCTTCCAATCGCCCTCAAGTTTTTTCAATTCAGTCTGCCAGTCCTGGATGAATTGATCAAGCTGCTGGCGGGCATCCTGCGCGTCGGGAAGTTTTTCCATAATCGCGTCAGAATCAACATAACCGATTTTCAACTGCGAAAATGAGACGGAGAAGAATCCGAAAAAAATGAACAGACCGAGAATTATTTTTGTTTTCATAAAAAACCTTGATTTTAAATTCCAAATAACAAAAGACAAATTCCAAATAAGAAAACCCCAATGAAAGAAGATTATTGAATTTTGGAATTTATCTTTTGGAAATTATTCGACTCTATTTTCCTCTTTTTAATTTGTCGAGGACTTTATATGTAATTTCGTAAGCGGAATCAGCATAGAGTAAAATTGCCGCTTGTTCTGTTTTATCAAAAACGAACTGCATGCCTTCTTCTTTGGCAACAGTCTCGATTGTTTTCAAAACTTTATCTTTTACAGGTTTAAGAAATTCTTCCTGTTTCTGATAAACTTCGCCGGTGCCTTGTGCAAATTTTGATCTTCTATATTCTTCAACCATTTGTTGCTGTGCAACTAATTTTTGTTGCACTTCATTTTTCTGAGCCTCCTTCATAGTAGCGGCTTGCTTTTGATAATTTGTGTAAGCTTGTTGAAAAGTTTGCCCCATACTGTCAAGCTGTGCATTCCATTTTTGAATTAAAGCATCTAAGTCGCCTTGTGCTTTAATGGCTTCCGGTAGTTGTTTCAGAATGATTTCCGAATCAACGAAACCAAGTTTAATACCAGCCGGGGTTTGTGCAAATGTACCTGCTGCAAAGATCATCAATGCAAAGATTAAAAAATAATGTTTCACTCTGTATCCTTTTTATTTATTTATAATTGAAAAATAACTAAAATCAAACAACAAAAAACAAAAAAAATGGAATTTGGATTTTGTTCTTTGGAATTTGGATTTAAAAACCTTTTCCGAACTGAAAATGGAAAACCCAGGAAGGGTCTTGCCCATCAACAGCTTTTCTATCAAAACCATACCCAAGATCAAAACCGATGAGACCAATCGGGTTGATCATAATTCGCGCGCCAATACCTGCCGAGCGGCGGAGATTAAACGCCTGTGTTGCATCTATACTTGCAAAAACATTTCCCGCCTCGGCAAATGCCAGCAAATAAAGAGGAATTGGTTCAAGCGCAACGGCAAACCGCAACTCACCTGTATAACGTAAAGAAACTTTTCCACCGTACACATCGCCGGTTTTGTTTATTGGTCCGACAGACCTGTCCTCGTATCCGCGTAAAGGAGTTGTTGCGATGATCAATCCGTTTCCACCCATATAGAAATATTCAAACGGCTGGATAGGGGTTCCTTTTTTTAGCTCCTCCAAATATCCTAAATCGGCGGCAGAAAATAAAACTAATCTGCTTGTCCCAAACAAGCGTTTGTACCATTCGGCTTTGAAATTTATTTTATAATAATCAACATCGCCGGGGAGAAATGGTCCGCCCGAAATTTCCGCATCTAAACCTACCGAAGAACCGATAGAAGGGAAGATTGGATTATCAACATTTTTTCTTGAAATACTTGCACCAAGCGTAAACTGCTGTGTTTTGCCTTCTCTATAATAACTACCGCCGTTAATAACATTATTCGATTGGAAGCGGAAAGTTCCCTGAACATAAAAATAATCATCGGGCCATTTCAATCTTCTTCCAACCCGCACGCTTGCACCGGATTGGCTTAAGTCATAAATATATTGTTGACGTGTGTCGAAGAAATCAAAACCGACAAGCGTTGGCGTATCATATAACCATGGCTCTGTAAAACCAAGCGAAAAAGTCCTGTATAAGTTTCCAACACCGAACTGCCAGTTAAAACTTAAAATTTGTCCGCCGCCAAGTTGAAATGGTTCAGCCATAGAGAAATTAGTCAACGTAATTCCAACGGAACCGCTGAAACCAAAACTTCCGCTGTAGCCGACAGAGGCATTTAGATAATCGCTCGATTTTTCTTCGACCTTAAATGCGACATCAACCGTGCTGTCGTTTGCCAATTGATAGTCAACACCTTCCTGGTATAACTTTTCTACGTTAAAGAACTGAAGATTTGCCAACTGTTGTAAACTTCTGAACATATAGGCGCGGTTGAAATAGTCGCCGGGAATTGTGTATAGTTCTCTTCGGATAACTTTGTCTTTAGATTTGTCGTTTCCGTAAATATCAACTTTGCCAATTTTAAATTGATTTCGTTCGGAGACCTGGATATTAATATCAATTGAGTCTGCTGCAACTTTTGTTTCTACTGCATTCATATTGAAAGTTAAATAGCCGTTATCAAGGTACATGGCTGCAACGTCGGTTTGCTTTTCATTTCCGCGTAGATTCTGATTAAACAATTCATAATCGAAAACGTCTCCTTTTTGAAAGCCGAGACGCTCATTCAAAGCTTCCGAAGTATAAATAGTATTCCCTTCCCATGAAATGTTACGGACTTTATACTTTGGACCTTCAGCAACATTGAGTATTATTTCAAGATCTTTTTTATCATTTGAATAAACAAGCGAATCGCTTATCACTTCGGCATCACGGTAACCGTTTTTTAAATAATGTTTTTGAACTAGTTTTTTGTCCTCTTCATATTTGTTTTTATCAAACTTGGCGCTGCTCCAAAACTTCCACCATTTAGATTCTTCCGTTTCCTTAAATGCGCCCTTCAGGTCACTGTCGGAAAGATCATTATTCCCGCTGAAAGTAATTTTACGCACTTTCGTAACATCGTTTTCGACAATAGTATATTTAAGAAGAACACGGTCTTTTATTTTATCAATCAAATTTGTGTAGGTTTTGTCATCCTTATCAAATTCAAGTTTGTACTCTTCTGATAGATCTTTTTTGTTCCGCCAGTGAGTTACAATTTTGTCGTCGGAAGTATCGGCTTGAAAAAACTGAAAGAACTTTGGCGTGATTTGAGCATTAAAATAGCCGTCTTCTTCATACAGCTTCATAATTTTCAATTTTATTTTTTGTACTTCAAAGGTTTTTAAGATTTGTCCGCGAATAAAATTAATTTTTTCTTCAATCTTGCTTGTGCTTATTTCGTCATTTCCTTCAACTACCGCTTTTTCTATACGGGGATATTCTTCAACTTTAATGAGAAGAAAAACACCGTCTGCAAGTTCTTTTTCAATTAAGACTTCCACATTTGAAAAAATGTTTAAAGTCCAGAGCTGTTTTATAGCGCCAATGGTTTGGTCGCCGGGGATTTGAATTTCATCTCCGGTTTTTAATCCACTATTTGCTACAATGGTCCTGGCGTCCGCGGAAGTATTTCCTTCAACTGAAATTCCCAATATTTTGTATGTCTTTGGAGCCGTCTGGGCTGCTAAGAAAAAAGAAAAGAGGAGTAAAAGAAAGAAAATGTTTAATAAATAATTACGGGAAAATATCCGCATGCTATGTACCTGTTTCCTTTTGTTTGATTTGTTCGCTTACTTTACCGAATCTCCGTTCTCTTTTTTGGAAATCCCTGATAGCTTCGTATAAATTTTTTCGTTTAAATGCAGGCCAATAGGTTTCGGAAATATAAAACTCCGAATAGGCGATCTGCCACAATAAAAAGTTGCTTACTCTAAATTCTCCGCTCGTTCTAATTACGAGGTCAGGATCCGGAACTTGTTTCGTATTCAAATAAGATGAAAACCGCAAAGCGTCAAGCTCGTCCGCAGTTAATTTGCCGCTCTTTGCGTCTCTAATCATTTCTTTCACAGATTCAAGGATTTCCCATCTTCCGCTGTAACTTAAGGCAAGCACCAAATTTAAATCGAAGTTGTTTTTAGTTTTTTCAATTGCATCATTAAGTTGTTTTTGCACATCAACAGGTAAAGCAGGCATGTCCCCAATCATCATAATGCGGACATTATTTTTGTGCAGGTCATCAAGTTCTTTTTGTAATGTTTTTACGAGCAAACGCATTAATGTTGAAACCTCGTCTTTCGGTCGTTTCCAATTTTCTGTAGAGAACGTATAGAGTGTAAGATTCTTTACACCTAATTGGACGCACGCGCGGACAATATCCCTCACGGATTCTACTCCCGCTTGATGTCCGGCAAATCTCGGCAATCCTTTACTTTTTGCCCATCTGCCGTTGCCATCCATAATGATGGCGATATGCTTCGGGATGCAGCCGGACTCTTTAAGTTTTTTTTGTTCGGCTTGGTCTGTTAAAAGTTTAGTTTTATTCAATGGCTTTAAATTTAATTATCAATAGAACCAGAACCTATTTATGATTAAGTACAAAAGTGTCCTATTCAAGAGTGTAAAAGTACGTAATTATTGCTTTTTATGAAAAGGAAAAAAGAAATGGCTATTCTTTTCCAAAGATGTAATTGTACTGAATAACCAGATGGAAAGAGAAAACTGGTCGGAGAGTATCTTTTAATGAACCCTTTCGACATTTCGAAGAGAAACTTTATCGTAGGAGGTGTTAAAAAGATCGTTTTGAACCATTTCGTACATCGGCACTAGGTAAATGTTTCTTTTGATTGGATCATCGAGTGAAGAAACCAAATCTTTTACCATTTTATAAATTTCAACCGGAAAGCTGATGAAGAGGAGCACATCCTTGTTTCCGGTTTTTGTTTTCCGGGAAGCCAAATAACTTAGCTTCTGCAAAAACTTAGCATCATGCAACTCGTTTTTTTCGATGCAAATGCCCATTGCGTATTGGCGGCGGATTTTTGCAACGAGATCAATTTCGTAGCCGTTAATGTTTGGCGGTTCGGAAAGATATGTACCTAACTTCCGCTTAATTATGGTGTAGCCCAGCTTCCATAAGTGGCTAACCAATAGGTCAATATTTTTCTTTCGGTTGAGCATTTTAATTAATATATGTTGGAAAAGGAATAATCGGGATAATAGGCGAAAAACGAATATTGTTCATCACTTTAATGTTTGCAATTCTGTCGTAAGAAAATTTTTCTACTTCCATCGAGCCGGGAGTTTTTCCGTAGATGAATTTCTTGCCGGCTCTATCCATACCGATAAAATATGGATCAAGCGTCACTTCTGTTAAGCCGTAATAAAAACGGACTCTTTTTCTTTGTTTAATTGCGTTATAAAATATTTCAGATTTCATACTATTTTTTCCCTTAATTATACCAGCGAATTACGCCGATAACCTTACCTGCGATGTGAAAAATTTCCTTGTTTATAATATCAATTGCTTGATAATTGTCGTTTTCGGGCATTAATTTTATTTCATTATTTTTCTGCCAGTAGCGTTTCACTGTTGCTTCGTCATCAATTAAAGCCACCACAATATCACCATGTTTTGCAAAATTTTGTGCGGCGACGATCACATAATCTTTCTCAAATATCCCTGCGTTTATCATGCTGTCTCCCTTCACTTTCAAAGCGAAACAAGTTTGATAACTTTTTAACATTGCTGGATCAACAACCACATCTCCTTCATGATTTTCAATAGCGGTTATTGGAACACCGGCTGCAACACGACCGATAACAGGGATTCTTCTGAAATACTTTTCTACATCACCTAAAACCGGATATAACGGAATGCTGTCAAAATTTGAAAGGACAGTAATACCACGGCTGGCATTGCTTTCAATTAAAATATAACCTTTTTTCACCAACGCGTCCATGTGTCTTTTTACTCCAAATGTTGAAGCAATTCCAAATTGTTTTCCAATCTGGCGAAGCGTTGGTGGATAACCGTTCCCGTCCCTGAATTGTTCAATAAAGGTTAAAATTTTTTGCTGCCGGTCTGTTAATTTCTTTTTCATAATAGTGTTAATTTGTTCACTGCAAATATAGTGTTCATACGGACACTTGTCAAGAGAAATTTTTATCAGCTCTTATTATCGAAGAAAGCCATGTTTTATTTCTGATTGCGCCAATTTGGTCATAGTCTGTCTTCTCTAATTGCTTCCTCCCTGCTGTAATTTATGTTTTTGTCCCTGTTGAAATCTTTTTTTTTACTTTGGCTTGACCTGCGACTTTCGCCTTCGTACCAACCTCGCAACTGGTCTTCTTTATCAACTCTTTGCGGAAATTTTTGTGCAAACTAAAAAAATGATTTTGATGAGGTGATCTTCAAGAAAGGATTGTGTCGTGTTATTTCGAGTGAAGTCGAGGAGGGAGGAGTTGAGAAATGAGAATCTTGCTTCCCTCACCCCTCGACTTCGCTTGGGGTGATAATTGCAGTTCTATTATTTCGCTTTAACTTTCTTCTTTCCACTCCAAAATGCCAACGGATTCGAGACTCTCACTTTTGTTAATCCGGTTTCTGTTCCTATCCACATAGATTCTCCATCAAAGTAAAGAGAAAGAATAGTGTTGGAGGAAAGATTCATATCATCGGGATTTACACGTGTAATAATGCCAGATGCCGTATTGAATAACGCAAGCCCTCTGCCGTATTCTTTTTTATTTTTCTTATCAAACTGGTAGCAGCTCACCCAAATTAAACTGCCGGTTCTTTCCAACGCAAAAATTCCATTTGCGGGCAGACCGTTTCTTTTTTCAATTCGTTCCCACAACGCTCTCCTATTAAAACGGAAAAGTCCCCCCACGTTAAACTCGGGGTTAGCGCGTGTAATAAATTCATCTGTCCCGAACCAGATATAATTTTTATCAAACAAAATGTCGGAAATAGAAATTGCATCACCAACCCCGCGGAATGCATTTCGCTGGTTGTTGTAAAAGATCAATTGAGATTTATCTTCCAGCTTGCGAGATTTATCATATCGAAAAACTCCCCCCTCCGTTCCAAACCAGATATACGAGTTTCCATCACCGCGGATAATTTTAATGTTGTTTGTTCTCGGATCTTTTCCGAACGTAATATCAAAGTCATCGTACTTTTGTTTTGCGATGTCAAACCGGGTTAGATTGATAAATCTTCCGATCCACAAAATATTTTCTTTTTCATCGTAATAAAGAGAACGAATCCAGTTCCCGTACTCACCGCCGGCGCCAAATTTTCTTTTGCGCCAGAGCTTCCGTTTTCTGTCGAAGGTCATCAGTCCATCGGTTGTGCCAGCCCAAACGTAATCTTTGCTTGCGGCAATGCAGTAGAAGAGGTCTTCAGTTAACGAGTTATTTTTTGTTGAATACGTGATCCATTTATTTTCTATCGGAAAATATTGAGAGATCCCCTGTCCATAGGTTGAAAACCAAAGTGAACTTCCATCCGATGTAATATCGTTAACCGTGGCGCCTTCAAAGAAAGATTCGTAGTCAATTTGCGCGGAAAGGTCAAATTGAAAAATCAGCAGGGTTAAAAATAAAAGGAGCGGTTTTTTATTCATGGTTGTCAGTCGGTGGTCAATGATTATCAGACGGTAGTCATTAATTTTCTAAGTGATTCTTTTCGTTTTAATTCTTTGTAACATCTATTAATCATTAATGACTTCTGAATAAACTGATATTTTCATATTGACTTGCCAAGGCAAGAAAATATCTCAATTAGAGTGAAAAGAGATTCTTCACTGGGTTCAGAATGACAAACAAAAAATATTTCAGATGTTTTCATTGACCTACCAATGATCTTCGACCAATGACAAATTTCCCGCATCATTCATTGAGAAATGAAATCCTAAAATGATTTTCAAACCCACTTTTTAAAGATTCGCCTAGGAAATCGTAATCGGTCAGTTTGTTGAGAATCGTTTCCAGTTCGATGGTTTTCTTTTCAAGTTCATTTTTCACTTCAAATATTTCCTGTTCGCTTCCGGCAAGATACTCATACAATTTGCGGTGAAGTTTTCCGCAAAGAATTGAACCATGCTGCAAAATAATATTCCCAAGTTTCCTCTGAGCGCTGCCGATTAATTTTTTTCCCTCATATTTTATTTCGCTTCTTGCAGAAGTTGCAAAACAAGCTGTTCCCTTTCCATCTTTATAAATTGACGAGAAGTCTGGCTGTTGTGTTTCAAGTTCGGCTTCGGATAAAAGCTCATCGTACAAAAATAATCCTTGAAGCAGCGCGAAATTAATTTCGCGGTAAATCTCCATCGGCGTTATCGTGGAACTTAATGGAATTACAACCGAATAAGTAATTTCTTTTGCGTGAAGAATTGCTCTTCCTCCGGTTGGACGCTGTACAACATCAATTGCATCTTTTTTTGTTTTTTCAAGATCAATAGAATCCAGCATCTGATTGGCGCCGAGTGAAATGCAATACGGTTTCCAGCGGTACAAACGAAAGTACGCTTCATCTTCTTTGCAATTGGTTGCAAGTTGGAGGTCGAAATCCATATTAAACTTTCCGGTTTGTAAACCGGAATTAATAAAATGCCATTTCATTTTCCGATTAATCCTCTCTTACTTTCGTTAAGAAAAGTGAGGACTTCTTTAGCAAGGGGATCAGTGCCGAATTTTTCAATTATTTTTTCTTTCGCCTGCGAAACATTCAATTGCGAACGGTAAATAAAATAATAGATGTCTTTCAGCATTTGTATTTGCTGATTTGAAAATCCTCTTCGCCGCAACCCGAGAACATTCAGTCCTACATACTGCAACGGTTCTTGAGCCGCAAGAATAAAGGGGGGAACATCCTGCACCACTCTAAAGCCGCCGCCGATCATACAATGCTTTCCGACCTTACAGAATTGATGTACGGGAGTCATTCCGCCGATGATCGTCCAATCATCCACAAAAACATGTCCGGCAATTTGCACGCCGTTTGCAAGAATACACCGGTCGCCGATGTGACAATCGTGGGCAACATGCGAGTAAGCCATCAACAAAACATTGCTGCCAATTTTTGTTAAGTGGGTGTCGTTCGTACCGCGGTGAACGGTAACAAATTCATGAATGATGGTTTCGTCTCCGATTTCAGCAATTGATTCATCGTTATCAAATTTTAGATCCTGCGGAATGTGCGCAATGGAAGCTGACTGGTAAATTTTTACTTTTTTCCCGATACGCGCACCGTCGTAAATCACGGCATGTGGACCGATGTATGTTCCATCGTTTATTATCACGTCATTTTTAATTATTGCATAGGCATCAATACTGACGTTTTCTCCTAATTGGGCTTTCGCACTAACAATTGCAGTTGGATGTATTTCTGTCATTTTATTTAATTTTTTTTGTTCGGATTTCTATCAACAATAGCCGCCATAAAATCTGCTTCGGCAACTAAAAGATCGTTCACATAAGCTTTTCCGCTCATTGTTACAACTTTACTTTTCTTGTTTACCATTTCAACCTCAAGCGTTAGGATATCTCCGGGAACAACAGGCTTTCTAAATTTTGCATTATTGATCTGCATAAAATAAACGAGTTTTTCTTCGGGATTTGGAAATGCATTTAAGAGAAGAATTCCCCCGGTTTGCGCCATTGATTCAATGATCATAACGCCCGGCATGATCGGCTGCCCGGGGAAATGCCCCTGGAAAAACGGTTCATTGCCGCTCACGCATTTTTCACCGATAACTTTTTTATCAAGATCAAGTTTGGTGATTTTATCTACTAAAAGAAAGGGATAGCGATGCGGAAGAATTTTCATGATGGCGTTACTATCAAAGACGACGCCCTCTTTTTTAACATGCTGAAATTTGCGGACGAGTTTTTTTTGCTGATATAATTTGCGGATCATTTTAGCAAATTCAACATTTGCTTTGTGCCCGGGGCGTGCAGCTAATATTTGCGCTTTAATCGGAACGCCGATGAGTGCTAAATCACCGATCATATCAAGCAGTTTATGGCGCACCGGTTCATTTTTAAAATGTAAAATTTTGTTATTTAGAATACCATTCTCGCCGATCGTAACTTCGTTTTCAATTCCTAATTTAGTTCTTAACTGATCGAGTTCACCCTCAACAACTGTTTTATCAACAATAACTACAGCATTATCAATGTCACCCCCTTTAATCAATCCGTTATCAGAGAGTTGTTCGACTTCGCTTAAAAAACAGAACGTTCTCGCAGGCGCAAATTCAGTAATAAATTCTTTTTCAAGATCGAACATCCCGGTGTGTTGGCTTCCTAGCGCGGGATTTTGATAATCAACCATAACAGTAAGTCTATAGCTATCAAGTGGAAGGGCAACAATATCAACTTGTCTTTCTTCGTCATGGAAGGTTACCGTTTCATCAATGATCAAATAATCTTTCGGAGCTTCTTGCTGCACGAATTCTGCTTCAAGAAGTTTAGTAACGTAAGGCATAGCGCTTCCGTCGCCAATGGGAGGTTCAATGCCATCCAACTCAATAATGATGTTATCTATCTGCAAACCGACAACAGAGGCGAGCACATGTTCAACCGTGAAAACTTTGGCTTCGCCGATTCCAAGCGTTGTTCCGCGGGAAACATCAACGACATAATCCGCTAAGGCTGGAATTTCCGGTTTACCGCCTAAATCCGTGCGGACAAATCGAATGCCATAATTTTCCGGCGCCGGCTTAAATGTCATGGTACACGTTGTGCCGGTATGAAGCCCGATGCCGGTTATAGCGACTTCATTTTTTATAGTTCTTTGCAATTCTAACATACGCCTCGAATTTTTGTTGAAGATTTCAAATTTTCTCCGTTCAAAATACTAAAAAGAAGTGGAATGGAGAAAATGTTAATTATGCCCTGATAGTTGTTAGTTGGAAAGTGAATTCATATTACTAAAAAATTTGCTGTTGCAATTGAAACTTTAAAAAGTTACTTTTAATTAAAATTTGTGGAGTTTTTATGAAAAAGAATTTTATCCTTTTATTTTTGAGTGCGTCAATCATTTTCTTTGGCTGCAGAGAAAAAATTGTAACGGTGGAAGCAGAAAAGAATACCAATAAAGGAGGTTTACTTTTCAAGATTGATAAAGTAAACGCTCCTAAAAATGTCGTTATGGTGGAGGCCATCCTCTCCCGAACTGACTTCGATACGGTTAAAGCCTCTCTTAATTTAGTTACCGAGACTTCCGCAGATTTAGCTCTCAACAACATTCCAATCGGCGCATGGCAATTAAATGTTAATGCGTATGATAGTCTCCAAGCCATTGTTTATGCCGGTGAAACGGTTGTAAATGTTCAAGATGGAATTATCACACAGGTTAATCTAACACTTATTCCAACCAGCTCCGGGCTCGGAAGTATTTACATTTATGTTAACTGGGGAAAGATTCCAACAACTGCATGGAATGATTTTGAACTTAACCCTATTTTACCTTCGCCAATTTCAAGTACACCACCACTTCGTTGCAATCAACCAAAAGTTTTGTACGATGATGGAAAGTTTAAAATGTGGTTTGCAACTTTTAAATATGGATTTGCGCCTAACACCGGTTACGCTGAATCCTATGACGGTTTTGCATGGAATGTTGTAAAAGAAAATCTCTTTGACCTACAGAAGAATGACAGCAGTTCCTACTCTCGGTGGGATGCGAATTGTGTTATCCCCGGAGCTGTTATTAAAGAAAACGGCATTTATAAAATGTATTATGTGGGATTTATAAATTCAAGCGGTGAATGGCATATAGGATTAGCAGAATCAAAAGATGGTATTAGTTGGGAGCGTTATCCTGAACCCGTACTAAAAGCAAATTCAACTGAATATCAAATTAGCGCCGGAGATATCATTAAAATTAACGGAGTTTACTTTTTATATTATTCGTTTCGTTATAATACAATTTCAACAATGCCAGTACAATTTACCGGGGGAATTTCTCTGGCGACTTCAACTGATGGAAAGACATGGAAGCGATCCGAAACAAATCCTATTTTAACAAAATCTCAGGGTTGGGAAGTTTCCAGGATTTATTACCCGTCAGTTATTGTTGAAAATGACAGATATGATATGATGTATATGGATGGAAGTGGAACCGGTTTTGGTATGGCTTCTTCGAAAGACGGATATACGTGGACTAAAACAACCACACGACCTATTTTTACATTAGCGGATACCAAAGGTGCAAAAGCCTATGAAGTCGTTTATCCATTTTGCAGAAAAATTAACAACAAATATTTTCTCTACTATTCCAGCGCTTCTAACAGTGATATGTTAACAATCACCATTAGGGTTGCTGTCAAATAAAAAAGACTCTTTAATTAGTTAAATATTATCGGAGGTTCTATGAAAAAGATAAATACTTTTGTCGTTTTTTCTTGGCTGATATTCTTCTCAGTTTTTCTGTTACCGCAGTCAAGTACGTTTACCGTTGAAGCATATAAGCAGTTTCTCTCCACCCATCAAAATATGAACGGCGGAGAGCTTTTGCAGTTGCACAATGCCGGAACATTTCTAAATCAAATTTCGGCGCAAACACAAAATGCTTTATTCCTCGACAGCATTATTTTCAAGTATAACCTAACCGAGTATGAAAAATCGCTGATCGAAAAAAACGGGTTTATGGTTTCCGACCGGTTAAAAACAAATTCTGTGGGAAGCGCTTTTATTGATATTTTTCGGAAAGATTTGCCTCTCTTTATTTCTACCGATGCAATTTTGCACTCGCTTCATTTATCGTATGATAACATTTTAAAAGATGTGGAATGCGGGTATCTCATTCCTAAGTTAACAGATGTGCTAGATTTAATTCACAAGCAGATTCCGGCACTTCAATCACGGTATGCAGCAAATCCCGAAATGACAAAATCGCTTGAAGATATTGATTTGTATCTCGGTGTCGCTCAAAAACTTTTAACCGGGAATGTAAATTTTTACTATCCGACAAACACTACCGAACAAACCAAAATATTGATGAAGATAAATTCTTATAAGTTACAGCAATACACATTATTCTCTGAAAATTGCAGGGATATTGATTTCAGCCAGTTTAAAGTACGCGGGCATTATACTGATCAATATAAGCCGGAACTTGGCAGATATTTTCAAGCGATGATGTGGCTTGGCAGAACGGAATTTTATTTGATCAGACCGAACGCCGATCCCCTTTCGTGTCCGCGCCAAACCGATGCCGATATTCAGCGGCAAATAATTGATGCGCTGCTTCTTTCGGAAATGCTGAATCTTTCCGGTTCACAAACTACGTTTGATGAGATTGATGATGTGATAAAATTTTTCGTCGGAGAATCCGACAACGTTACGTTTACAAATCTTGCATATCTTAAAAATGCCGTGCAAATAAACGATCCAAGCAATCTTCTCGATACCAACCGGGTAAACGATTTTCAAAATGAATTGAAGAAAAATGATTTTGCGTACCAGAGGATATTATCGCAAGTACTCGCCGCTTCGGAAGTTGATTCTATTGTTCCCGCTTCAGCTTTTCTTTTCCTTGGGCAGAGATTTATAATTGATTCATACATCTTCTCACAAGTTGTATATGACAGGATTAAATACAACAATAGCTTTATCAAAAGAATGCTTCCAAATTCACTCGATGTACTTTTCGCACTCGGAAACGATGCGGCAGGACAGTTGCTACAAAAGGAACTTGAACAATATCACTATTCTACAAACCTTGCCTCGCTTCGTTATTTAACTGACGCCTACTCGGATGATTTTTGGAAAAGCTCAATGTACAATGCGTGGCTGCAAAGTATTCGTGCATTAAATCCTCCTTCGGAAAGATCGTCATTACCGCAGTTTATGCAGACTGCCGCTTATTGGCAGTCGAAGATGAACACACAGCTTGCATCGTGGACGCAGTTACGACACGATAATCTTTTGTATGGTAAACAATCATACTCCGGCGGTTCTACATGTTCGTTCCCTCACGTTTACGTTGAACCGTTTCCGCAGTTTTATAATAACCTAAAACAATACGCAAACATTGCAAAGCAAAAATTTCAAACACTTTCTTTCTCTCAAGATTATTATAAAGAACCAATGCTCAAATATTTTCAACGGTTAGATGAAATTTCAGATACACTTGGAACTATTGCAGAGAAAGAATTAAACACCCAAACGCTTACCACGGAAGAAATGAAATTCCTTAAATGCGCGGTAACGCTTAATCAGTGGCCTGCTTGCGGAGAACCGATGTACAACGGCTGGATTTTTTCTCTTTTTTATGGAACCTCTTTAGAAGATGAATCTGTCGTTGCTGATGTTCATACTGCCCCGACTGATGAAGTTGGAAATCCTGTTGGCTGGGTAAAACATGTTGGTACGGGAATGATGAATCTTGGTGTGTGGGTTACAAATAATGAAGAAGTTCAATCGACAGCGTATGTTGGTCCAACATTAAGTTATTACGAATATACTTCAACAAACTTTTTACGGTTGACCGATGAAGAGTGGCAAGATTCATATCTAAATGCCGCCCTCCGTCCTTCGTTTGTAAATGTTTACCTGGCGGATTCAACCGGTAACACAAAAGGCAGCGGACAAATGCTGTTCACATCAATTGAAAAAAATGATAACCCGGTTTCCGGTATGAATTATTTGGTTGCGCAGAATTATCCAAATCCGTTTAATCCTTCAACCATAATCAGTTTTACTATTCCCGATGCACTGGCGAAACAAAATGTTTCGTTAAAAATCTACAGCATTAACGGAGAATTGATAAAAACCTTTTTCGAGAAAGAACTCCCCGCAGGAAATTATGTAACTCGCTGGGAAGGAACGAACGAAACCGGAACCGCTGTTCCAAGCGGAGTTTACTTGTATAAAGTAACTGCCGGAAATAATTTTGTTACCGGCAAAATGAGTTTAGTAAAGTAATAATTTCTTAAAACCTCCAAGGTTTTTAAAACCTTGGAGGTTTGGATAAGTGACGTTCTGTTCAATATTTGTAATACTAAAAATAGTGAGGCAATACCATGAAAAATTTAGCGCTGGTTTTTACTATGTTCACTTTGTCTTTTTTGGCATGTCCAACATTTTCGCAGTCCAATACATTTAGTGTTGAAGCTTACAAACAATTTCTTGAAACACATCAAAATATGGATGGCGGGGAGCTTATGCAGATGCATGATGCCGGAACATTTCTTAATCATATCCCGGCACAAACACAAAACGTACTTTACATGGACAGCATTGCGATTAAGTATGAATTAACTGATTATGAAAAATCGTTAATTGAGAAAAATGGTTTTATGGTAACGGAAAGGTTAAAAACCACAACGCTCGGCGATGCGTTAAGAGATATTTTCTACAAAGATTTACCGCTTTTTATTTCAACCGATGCAATTCTTCATTCGCTTCATTTTTCTTACGATAAAATTTTGAAGGATGTTGAATTAGGCTATATCATTCCAAAGCTGACCGATATTCTTGACAAGCTCCAGAAACAAATTCCAGCACTTAAAACACAATATGCGACTCAACCGGAAATGACAAAATCGATAGAAGATGTTGATCTGTACATAGGATTGACAAACCTCTTATTAACAGATAAATCGGATTTTACTTTCAGTAAAAATGTTTCCAAAGCTGATTCATTAATTGAGATGATAAAATCATTAGGGATGGAAGACGTTGATTTATTTTCGGAACATTGCAGGAAGTATGATTTCAGTCAGCTAAAGGTGCGCGGGCATTATACCGATGAGATGCAACCTAAACTTGGAAAATATTTTCAGGCGATGATGTGGCTTGGGAGAACGGAATTTTATTTGATACCTCCACGCGCAGATACTTCGTCTGGTTGTTCTCAAACAAAATACGATATTCAAAGACAAATAATTGATGCGCTCCTTCTTTCAAAATTGATGAACTTCGCCGGCGTTCAATCTTCGTTTGATGAGATTGATGGTATCATTGAATTTTTTGTCGGGAAATCCGATAACGTTACCTTAAACAATCTCGTTTACCTTCAGGATAAATTACAAATAACCGATCCAAGTGAACTGCTTGATTTAAGCAGAGTAAACGATTTTCAAAATGAATTAAAGAAAAATGAATTTGCTTACCAAAGAATTTTATCTCAAGTGTTGGTAAATAATGGCGTTGATTCAATCGTTCCGGCTTCTTCTTTTCTATTACTCGGTCAGCGTTTCATTATTGATTCTTATGTGTTTTCACAAGTTGTGTATGATCGCATAAACTATAAGGGTGAGTTTATTAGAAGAATGCTTCCCAATTCTCTCGATGTTCTTTTTGCTTTGGGAAATAACGCCTCGGCGCAGCTTCTTCAAAATGAACTTGAGCAATATCACTATTCGACCAATCTCGCTTCGCTCCGTTATTTAACCGATGCTTACTCCGATGAGTTCTGGAACAGTTCGATGTACAACAGTTGGTTGAATGCTATCAGAACAATAAATCCACCGAAAGAACGGGAACAACTCCCGGCATTTATGAAGACAGCCGCATACTGGCAATCGAAAATGAATACGCAACTTGCTTCGTGGGCGCAGCTCCGGCATGACAATCTTCTTTATGCTAAACAATCTTATACCGGAGTGCCGTTCTGTTCATATCCATTTGTTTATGTTGAACCGTTTCTCTCTTTTTATAAGGACTTAAACAGCTATGCATCAATTGCACTGCAAAAATTTCAATCAATTTCTTTTGGTAATGCATTTTACAAGGAATCTATCATCTATTATTTTAAAGATTTACTCGCCATTTCGGATACACTTGGAATAATTGCCAAAAAAGAATTGAATAAAGAAATGTTGTCCGATGCCGAGAAACATTTTCTTCAAACAACCCTTTCACTAGCTCTTGAAACTCCTTATGTGCAAAGAGAATTTGATGGATGGTTCCCTAGATTGTTTTATTGGACAGGAATAAAACAATTTGATCTTGATGAGATAAATCATTTTGTAGTTGCAGACGTTCACACAGCCCCTTCAGAGACAAAGGTAAAACATGTTGGAACCGGTCCTTTCAACCTTGGCGTTTGGATTGCCAATAATAACGAGAATCAACCAACGGCATTTGTTGGTCCTGCTTTAAGTTATTATGAATACACATCAACAAATTTTTTGCGGTTAACCGATGAAGAATGGAATGCGCAATACCTAAGCACTTCTCCGCGTCCCTCGTTTGTAAATAGTTATTTAGCTGATTCATCCGGCAACACAAAAGGAAACGGCGCAATGCTTTTCACTTCAATTGAAAGAAATGATAATCCAAACTCCAGTATGAATTATTTAACCGCGCAGAATTATCCAAATCCATTTAACCCATCAACAATAATTAGTTTTACCATTCCCGAAGCGATGGCAAGACAAAATGTTTCTCTTAAGATTTACAGCATCAACGGAGAATTGATAAAAACATTTTTCGAAAAAGAACTTCCCGCCGGAAATTATGTTACCCGATGGGATGGAATGAATGAAACCGGAACAGCGGTTCCAAGCGGTGTTTATTTGTATAAGCTAACTGCTGGAAGCAGTTTTGTTACCGGCAAAATGAGTTTGGTGAAATAGTTTCATGAAACCTCCGGAGTTTTGAAAACCCCGGAGGTTGGCTTCTCTCTTCTGATTTCTTACTGCTAAAAAAGTGTTTTTCTTTTTATTACCACCGTAACACAATAATTCTTAATTTTGTAGTAACAAAATAAATTTTCAGAGGAGAAAAAATGGATTACAGAATTGAAACCGACAGCATGGGCGAAATTAAAGTTCCGCAAGATAAATATTACGGAGCTCAAACAGCACGCTCAATCAAGAATTTCAAAATTGGCGGAGAACGGATGCCCGATGAGTTGATCCGTGCATTCGGCATCTTGAAAAAAGCTGCCGCGCTCGTTAATAAAGATTTAGGAATTCTTTCTGCCGATAAAGCCGATCTCATCGTTAAAGCCGCAGATGAAGTGATTGATGGAAAACTCCACGATCACTTCCCGCTTGTTATTTGGCAGACCGGAAGCGGCACGCAAACCAATATGAATGTGAACGAAGTAATTTCTAACCGCGCAATCGAACTTGCCGGCGGAGTAATGGGAAGTAAAAAACCAATCCATCCGAATGACGATGTGAACAAAGCTCAATCGTCTAACGATACTTTTCCTACGGCAATGAACATCGCCACCATCGAGCAAATTCACAGACATCTTATCCCCGGAATAACAAAACTCCGCGATGCTTTTGCTGTGAAAATGGATGAGTTTAAAGACATTATTAAAATAGGTAGGACTCATTTAATGGACGCAACTCCTCTTACTCTGGGACAAGAATTTAGCGGTTATGTGCAAATGCTTACTAACAGTCTTGAAAGAATTCAATGTGGACTTCCAAGATTATATGAACTTGCACTCGGTGGAACGGCTGTTGGAACGGGCTTAAATACACACCCCCAATTTGCCGTTAAATCAGCAGAAAAAATTGCAGAACTTACAGGCAAACCATTTATCACCGGGAGAAATAAATTTGAGGGATTAGCCACCCACTGTGCGCTTGTTGAATTTAGCGGAGTCTTAAAAACCATTGCTTCTTCATTGATGAAAATTGCAAACGATATCCGCTGGCTTGGTTCCGGTCCACGCTGCGGTTTGGGAGAATTAAATTTACCGGAGAATGAACCGGGTAGTTCAATTATGCCGGGAAAAGTTAATCCCACTCAAGCCGAAGCAATGACGATGGTCTGCGCACAGGTTTTTGGAAATGATGTTACCGTAAACTTCGGCGGAGCTATGGGAAACTTCGAACTCAATGTTTTTAAACCGGTAATCATTTTTAATGTGCTTCAATCAATTAGATTACTTGGCGACGCTTGTGTCAGCTTCACCGATAATTGTATCGTCGGTATTGAAGCAAACACCGAAAACATAAAAAATCACTTAATTAATTCATTGATGTTAGTTACCGCGCTTAATCCGCATATCGGGTATGACAATGCAGCAAAGGTTGCAAAGGAAGCTCTACACGGGAAGAAAACGTTGAAGCAAGCAGCCGTTGAACTTGGACTGCTGACCGCAGAACAATTTGACGAGTTTGTTCGTCCCGAAAAAATGCTCGGACCGAAAGCGTAAGTCATATAAAAATTGGAATATAGATTTAAACAATTCCGAGGTAATATAAGGACAGTTCCAAAAATTCATTTTTTTGAATAATGAATAGCGATTAACGATTTTTGATTTTAGAAGTAGCTCAGAATCAACAATCTAAAATCGTTAATCCTTGTTCTTAAATTATTTTTTCTAATTTTTAGAACTTCCTCTCAATAATTTATCAACCTATATATGAAAGGAACTAAAATGGAAGAACCCGTTATTGCACAAAAAAGTCCGTACGGAATAAAAATGGAACCCGGCAAATACGCCTGGTGCGCGTGCGGCAAATCTGCTAAGCAACCATTTTGCGACGGCACTCATAAAGGAAGTGAATTTAAGCCGGTGATCGTTGAGATTACCGAGCCGAAAGAAGTTTGGTGGTGCGGCTGTAAACACACAAAGACAGCGCCGTTCTGCGACGGAAGTCATAAAAGTTTATAGATGAATTAATGCATAACTGGAACGGATTTGTTTCGCTGCTTTTTTCAGCAACAGAATTTCTATTGCTCATTGTTGTTCTTTTTCGTCTAAAGAAGAAGAAGGAAAATTTTCTTGCGGCAGTGATCATTTTTCTTTTAATGGGATATCAATTTCTTGAATCGCTGATTTGTTATTTTAATGTCAGCAGTTCATTCGTTGCTTTTTTAGCCTTTGCCGATATTACGTTGCTGCCTCCGACAGGATTAATTTTTGCGTGGACACTTTGGGGCAATACCGTGAAAAAGAATTATCTCGTTTATTTACCGGCTTTGTTTTTTCTGATTTATTATTCGCTTACCATTGATAAATTTATCGTAAACACATGCACAGTTTTTTATGCTTCCTATTCATACCCGTTGGGTGAGTCTTACGGATTCTTTTACTACGCACCAATCGTAATAACAATTTTTTATTTAAGAGAAAAAATAAAAGACAACCCGGGAATTCTTAAATCGAAGTTAAGCGGTATTCTTGTTTTTGCTTATGTCTTCATTTCAATTCCGGTTGCGGCGGGATTTATTTTGAGGTCGTTCGGCGATTCGTTTGTGCTTACGGTTATTGAAAGCGTAATGTGTAAATTCGCATTGAGTTTGGCTCTTGCGCTTACTTATTTTATAATTAAAAATAAACAAGTTGATGTCTGAAAAAATTCTAAACCTTTATCTTGTAATTGATAATGGAATCATTGAAGAGTTCCGCGCCTGCTCGTACGAAGCAGACGGAAGCGATGAAGAAAATATTTCTTTTCTGAAAAAGAATGCCGCACATGATTTTCCAGCATCATTTAAATTTGATGCACCGGTTTCCAACTTCGGAAAGAAAATGAAGTACAAACAGTTTTCCCGCCTTGAAAAACAAGGGAAGCAATTTCTTTTGTTTGAAGAAATTTTTCAAAAGTTTCAAGTCCCCGATTCGCCGCTTGTGTGTCTTACTCCGGTTGTTGACGGGGAAATATTAAGCTCAAACTAAAAGCGGGTTGAACCTTCCTTACATTCCTTAACTTTTCAACTCTTTCCCTTATATTTACGGAAATTATTATTCAGTTTTTGGAGTTTTTATGTCCGTTTCCGTTGATCAGTTAAGCATAAATACACTTCGCATTTTAGCTTTTGAAGCGATTCAAAAAGCAAACTCCGGGCATCCGGGAATGCCGATGGGCTGCGCACCAATCGCTTATGCGCTCTATACAAAATATATGAAACACAATCCCAAAAATCCTACGTGGCTTAACAGGGATAGATTTATTCTTTCTGCGGGTCACGGAAGTATGCTGCTCTATGGAATTCTGCATCTCAGCGGTTATGATATTTCTCTTGACGATATAAAAAACTTTCGCCAATGGGAAAGTAAAACTCCGGGGCATCCTGAATTCAATCAAAAACTTGGAATTGAAACTACAACCGGTCCGCTTGGACAAGGCTTTGCCAATGCGGTCGGAATGGCGATTGCAAAATCTTATCTCGCTTCAATGTTCAATAAAGATGATATAAAAATTCTTGACCATTTTATTTACGGTATTTGCAGCGACGGCGAATTGATGGAAGGAATTTCGCACGAAGCGGCTTCGCTTGCCGGACATTTGAAACTCGGTAAATTAATTTTCTTTTATGACGATAACGGAATTTCAATTGACGGAAAAACTTCTCTTTCGTTTTCCGAAAATATTGAACAGCGTTTTGAAGCATACGGCTGGCATGTTGAACACATTTCGGATGTGAATGATCTATCACAAATTGAAACGGCGCTCCTGAATGCGCAAGTTGATGAACGCCCTTCGCTCATTATTACAAAAACACATATCGGTTTTGGAAGTCCGAACAAACAAGATACTTCTTCCGTTCACGGTTCACCACTTGGCGATGAAGAAATAAAATTGACGAAGAAAAATTTAGGCTGGGAATATGAAGAATCATTCTTTATCCCTGACGAAGTAAAAAATCTTTTTGAAGAAGCAAAGAAAAAACACCAACAAGATGAAGAAGAATGGAACAAACTCTTTGCCGGTTACAAGAAAAAATATCCGCAGGAAGCAAAACTATTTCTCGAAGTAATGAGCGGAAATTTTGGAGAAGAATGGATCTCAAAACTTCCAACATTTGCAGATGACGGAAAGAAAATGGCAACGCGCCAGGCTTCCGGCAAAGTGATCAACGCAATTGCCGCATCGCTTCCGACCTTTATCGGCGGCTCAGCTGACCTGGCTCCTTCAAACAATACATTCCTAAACGGATTCGGAGAATATTTTAAAGAGAACCGCGCTGGAAGAAATTTTCACTTTGGAATCCGCGAACACGCTATGGCAAGTTTGATGAACGGCATGGCGATGTACGGCGGTGTTATTCCTTTCGGTGGAACATTTTTAGTTTTTTCTGATTATCTTCGTCCGGCAATTCGTCTTGCTTCATTATCAAAAATAAAAGTGATCTACGTTTTCACACACGATACTATCGGACTTGGCGAAGACGGACCAACACATCAGCCGGTTGAACATTTTGCCGCGCTGCGATCTATTCCCGGCTTAATAGTTCTTCGTCCCGCAGATGCAAACGAAACTGCCTCTGCATGGAAGTTCGCGATTCAGCACAAAGGAAGTCCGGTTGCATTACTTTTAACAAGACAAGGATTGCCGATTCTCGATCAATCAAAATATCCTTCATCAGATAATTTATTTAAAGGCGCTTACATTTTAAAAGATGCCGATAAACCGGAAATTATTTTAATGGCAAGCGGCTCAGAAGTTGAATTAATTCTGAAGGCTGCGGAAAAACTTGAAAGCGAAGGGAAGAAAGTCCGCGTGGTAAGTTTTCCAAGTTGGGAATTATTTGAAATGCAAACCGAAGAATACAAAAATTCCATTCTGCCAAAAGAAGTAAAAGCCCGCGTTGCTATAGAAGCGGGTGTTGCGCAAGGCTGGCACAAATATACCGGCGACGGCGGAAAAGTTATTTCAATAGAAAAATTCGGCGCTTCCGCCCCGTATGAAATTTTGTATGAAAAATACGGTATTACAGTTGAGAATATTTTGCAGACTTCAAAAGTTCTTTTGAAATAGTAATGTCAAAAGTGAAAGAATTGTTTACCGAAAAAGAATGGGAAAAATGCTGCGGCAGTTTTTGCAAGGACTGCCGCATAGCTAAGGCTTACAAAAAAGAATACGGCAAAAAAGAGGGGGAAAAGAAATTGAAGAAGGAGAAGAAAAAAGATTAGTTTAGTGTTAAGGGGAATGAAAGTCGTTACAAGATTCTCACTTTCGGTTTACAATTTTTTTATAATTCTCATACTTTTCAAGCATTGTTTTGTTGAGTTCGCTTTTCTCTTTCAATTGGGCAGAAGCGATATTACGAAAGTCTTCCGAGATTGTTGGGCAACCTATAACGGAAAGTAATGTCAAGAAAGAGGTCGGATGGTCTTCTATCATTTTTAGTAAATATTCTCTTTGGTCACTTTCTTTTTGGTAAACCGTTGTTAAGAAATCCTTATACACTGATAATGTATAAACATGGTTCGGATAACTATTGAAAATAGTTTTTACTGATTCCGGATATTTTGTCCCCGGGATGGAAAACATTTTTCCGTTCACCTCCCTAATTTCATTAATTATTTTCAGATCGTCTTCGGTTGGCTTGCTGATATTAAACTGACAAATATTAGAATAAATTTTTCTTTCAACTTTATCACTAACGTAAGTATAACTTAATTGTATTTTATATTCCCCAGCAGGAAGGTAGGCATTTTCTAAAGCGACTCTAGTGCCACTCCCCTGAATTGATTGCCCAAATCCTGACTGAGTAACATGAATAAAACTCATCAGAAATTGTTTCGGTAGTAATTTAATTTGCTCTTCCAAATAACCATGTATAATCGTACGACCAATAGAATGCATTGTATTGCCAGTTGAATCGAAGAGTAAAATCTCTATTCCGGAATTGGATATTTCGGCATTGAATGGTTCAGTTACGATGGCTATTTGAGAACTAATATTTTTTAATTCTGCCAGACTTTCAATCGTCTCATACTTAAGATAATTCGTTTTATCCATTACAAGAGAAATTTCAAGTTCCTGCGCGGAAGTATAATTGAAAAGAATTATGACTATCAGAAGTATGGTAAAGATAAAATTTTTCATGTTAATCGCTTACTTTATCTCAAACGAAGCATTAACCACTGCGGTAATTTCTTTTTCAATTGAGCTGAGATCATGCACTCCTCATGGGTCTTTTGTCTAAATGACTCTTTCCTAATTTATTAATAATTCCCAAAACTTCTTTTACTTTTTCATAAACAGCGGGGATAGCGTTTTCAACGTCTGTTGATAAGGTCAGAAGCATTGGTTGAATTTTTTCGATTGAAACGGTGATAAGATTAATTGTTGGGAAAGTATCTAACAACGCAGCGGATTCAACCAAATCTTTTAAACCGATATCGTGTGAACTTAATACTTTGGGAAAATCGCTTGAGAATTTTGGAGTGATCACTCGAATTGTTCCCGGAGGATTTCCATCCATTGTGGCGTCAATCATAATGATGTTTTGATATTCTTGAAAATATTCCAACAAATGAAACCCGCCGGTGCCGCCGTCAAGCAAACGAATGTTTGAAGAAAATTTTTGTTTCTCCATATATCGAATTGCGTGAACGCCAACGCCTTCATCACCCATTAAAGTATTTCCGATACCGAGTATTAATATTTCCATATAAGAAGTTAATAAAAAAATCCCTCTCGTGTCGCAAGAGGGATTAGTAAAATGTGAACTGAATTATGTTTTATTTTTGCAGATTTTTCTTTTCAATAAACTTCCACCCGCCTGCCATTGAAGAAATGACTCCTCTTCCTTCAACATAATCGTGGTAGAAAACCAGGTAAACATGAATCATTGAGAAGATGATGAAGAACCACATCATTACGTGGTGCCATTGACGCACGGCAAAATCGCCGCCCATAAACGGAACGACCCATGCGAACATATTCGGCAGCCAAGCATGACTCATTGCCGAGTACATTCCGAAGCCGGTCATGCATTGAAAAAGAAAAGCTAAAAAGGAAATGAAATAAGTAAGTCCGGCAAGTGCGTTGTGCCCAATAGATTCAATCGGTTCGCCCTTTTGCTGGAAGACATCAATTTTCAGAACGCGGAGGAGTTCGTTCCATTGTTTCTTTGTCGTTATAATAAAGTTATGCCATTTAGCATACTCATTTCCGGCAAAGCCCCAATAAATTCTAAATAAAAAATTAAAAAAGAAAAGGAACGCCGCAAGAAAATGAATGAACCGCACCGTTCCAAACCAATAACCGAACGAAGCTTCCGAGCCGCTTTGAATTGCGGGCGGGCTTCCGATGATGTATCCGGTTATTGCTAAAGTAACTACAACCAACGCATTCAGCCAATGATAAAACCGAACGGGAGTTTGCCAGACATAGACTCTTCTAATTGATATATTTTCCATGCTAACTCCTAAAATGTTTGTACTTGATGAACGTATGTTCCTTTTTCATCATAGAGATGAACTGCGCAAGCAATACACGGATCAAATGAATGAATGGTTCTAAGAATTTCCAACGGCTGTTCCGGATTTGCAACCGGCGTTCCGATCAGTGCAGATTCATAAGCCGACATCTGCCCTTTGTCATCACGCGGTGAAGCATTCCAGGTGCTTGGCACAACCAACTGATAATTATCAATCTTTTGATTCTTAATAACAATCCAATGCGCTAACGCGCCGCGCGGAGCTTCGGTCATACCAACGCCTTTCGCTTCATCGGGCCAGGTTGAAGGTTCCCATTTTTCATTATTGAACATTCGTGTGTCACCGTTCTTAATATTTGCCAGCAGTTGATCGTAAAATTCTTTTGACCAATTTGCAATTAATTGAGTTTCCAATCCGCGAGCTGCTGTTCTTCCTAACGTTGAAAAGAGCGCCGCAACAGGAACATCTAATTTTTTCAAAGTTCCATTTACAATATCCTGAACTTCTTTTCTGCCGGTGCCGTATGCAACTAACAGCCGCGCAAGCGGTCCAACTTCCATTGCGTGTCCTTTCCAGCGGGGAGTTTTTAACCAACTGTATTTTTCTTTTACGTTTAGTTGCTCATACGGAGGTTTGGGACCGGTGTAATTAAATTTGGTTTCACCATCCCATGGATGTCTTCCGGCTTTGTCACCATCGGAATATTCGTACCATGAGTGTGCAATATATTCTTGAACTTCCTGCGGATTTTTTCCGTCTATCTCATGTATCTTTGTTAAGTTTCTATCAAGGATAACACCGCGAGGGAATTTAAATTTAGCAACATCGGCATAACCGTTTGTTGGAAGGTCGCCATACGCCATGTAGTTTGGCAGACCGCCGCCGATAGCGCCCCAATCTTTGTAGAATGAAGCTACGGCAAGTAAATCTGGAATATAAACTTGTTCGATGAATTCTCTTCCTTGCTCAAACAAAGTTCCAACATAAGCAAGTCGTTCTGCATTAAGTGCGTTTGCATCATCAATATTAACTGAACAGGGAACGCCGCCGACGAGATAATTCGGATGCGGATTTTTTCCGCCGAAGATTGTGTGAACTTTTACCATTTCTTTCTGCCACTCAAGCGCTTCAAGATAATGAGCTACAGCCATTAGGTTTGCTTCTGCGGGAAGTTTGAAAGCCGAATGTCCCCAATATCCGTTTGCAAATATTCCAAGTTGTCCGCTGTTTACAAAGCCGGTAAGCTTCTTTTGTAAGTCTGAAAAATATCCGGTAGAACTTTTTGAATAATTTGAAATGCTTTGCGCAAGTTCGGAAGTTTTCTTCGGATCAGCTTTTAATGCGCTTACAACATCAACCCAATCAAGCGCGTGTAAATGATAAAAGTGAACTACGTGGTCTTGCATATATTGAGCGCAGAACATTAAATTTCTAATCAGTTCGGCATTTGGCGGAACGGTAATTTTCAATGCATCTTCCACAGTTCTTACTGAAGCCAATGCGTGAACGGTTGTACAAACTCCGCAAGCTCTTTCCGTAAAAGCCCAGGCGTCTCTCGGATCTCTTCCTTTAAGGATAAGTTCAAAGCCGCGCACCATTGTTCCTGAACTGTATGCATCAACTACTTTTCCGCCTTTAATTTCAACTTCAACACGAAGGTGTCCCTCAATTCTTGTAACGGGATCAACGACTATTCGATTAGCCATAATTATTTATCTCCTTTCTCGTCAACCGAGGCAGTTTCGCTATGATTAATTTCTTCTGCAATAAGTTTTCGTTTTTTTAGATTTGTTGTGATTGCGTGAGCTGCGATTCC
>Ga0210032_1000444_pt1 | contig 31393 bp, 22 predicted proteins | sample CryGeyCG2114_250_2_FD_185458 | JGI IMG/M metagenome (GOLD analysis project Ga0210032, IMG submission 185458) | Groundwater microbial communities from aquifer - Crystal Geyser CG13_big_fil_rev_8/21/14_2.50 (SPAdes) (version 2) | ecosystem: Environmental > Aquatic > Deep subsurface > Groundwater ... | reverse complement strand
TAACGCTTCACCCTCTAATTGAGCGGAGTCGTCTTCTGCTTGTTCGTCACTGGTGAATGCGGGCTCTTCATCAAAATCCATCTGTAAAATAGCTGCATCATCAGATAAACTCAGGGTTTCGTCTTCAGAGATTTCTTCATCGGTTAATTCAAGGACTTCTTCAGTATTAAATTCATCGGAAGGTTGCTCATGTTCGAGTTCAGTGTTTAATTCTTCTGCGTTAAGATCATCGACGAGTTCAAGGTCTTCTTCTTCAGTATTAAATTCATCGGAAGGTTGCTCATGTTCGAGTTCAGTGTTTAATTCTTCTGCGTTAAGATCATCGACGAGTTCAAGGTCTTCTTCTTCAGAGGATTGTTCATCAATGATTTCGCTGTCTGCCGCATCGAAACTTTCAGCTTCAACTAATTCAGCTTCAACTAATTCAGCTTCAACTAATTCACCTTCGACTAAAGTATCTTCAACAAAAGTCTCTTCAACTACAGCATCTTCAACTACAGCATCCTCAACTAATTCATCCTCAACCAAAGTTTCATCAATAAATGCTTCATCCGCTAATTCAATGACTTCTTCAGTATTAAATTCATCGGAAGGTTGCTCATGTTCGAGTTCAGTGTCTAATTCTTTTGCGTTAAGATCATCGACGAGTTCAAGGTCATCTTCAGTATTGAATTCATCGAGCGATTGATCTTCCTCTACTTCAGTACTCAATTCGTGTGCATTGAGATCGTCGACTAATTCGATAGTTTCCTCAGTATCGAAACTATCTTCAGCTATAGAGTCTTCATCCGTTAACTCAAGGGCTTCTTCTTTTTCTTCTTCTTCGTTAAACTCCTCGTCAACTTGTTCCTCTTCACGCACAGGAGCAAATGTGCCCTCAACAAGTTCTACAACTTCATCTACAACTTCATCGACAACTTCATGTGCAATCTCTTTTGGAATCGTTTCTTCAACAGTATCTGATACGGCAGTAAAATAACCTGTACTCTCAATGAAACTGTGAAGGGATGTGAGTAAATTATTGTCTACCTTAGGTCGTTGATTGGCTGCAATTCTGTCTAAACTATCGGTGATGGAGTTTAATCCTTCAACTAATAAATTAAAGCAGTCATCATTTACATAATGAGGATTTAATGCGACGGCCGCTAAAAGTGTTTGTAACGCCTTAGTATGGGTATTGATTGGTGTGAAATTTAATTTTTCTGCATGATCAGAAATACAACCAATTTTTTGTACTAATAATGATTGCGCATCGTTGTCTGATGGAGCTGACATCCAATGATCAATATCTTCAAGGGCATCATCTAATAGATCTTGTGAAAACTCTAGGAAGTTAACAATATCATCATCTTCTTCAGTATTTGCATCTGCCTGATCTGGTTCAAATGAGGGGAGCTGATTTTGGATGCTATTGATCCTTTGTAGCAATTCCTCATAATGCTCATCTCCAGCCTCACTCTCAAAAACCGGCAATTGCTCTAGTTTCTCGGAAATGAAATCAGTGGCATCACCCAGCAGAGTTAAAGCATCTGCTTCTACAAAACTGGTTCTGGCATTCAACTGTCTAAAATAAGTTTCTAAGGGAGTGAATAGGGCTGAAATTTTAGCTGCCCCAGTCATATTGGCCGAACCTTTGATGGTATGTAAAGCACGCACTAATTCGTCTGTGGCTATTTTATGGCCATCAGCAGCTAAGGCATCATCAATAAACTCATTGATTTCGTCTATATGGCTTTCAGTCTCGCTGACAAAAATTTCCAGTAAAGAAGTATCAAGACGATGCTCATTACTCGCCTGAGAAACTGCTTCGCTGACTTCTTCTGGTTCAATATCTGTGAATGAATCAGTGGTTTCACCCTCTGTTATTTCATCTAGAATCACATCCTCTGAACTAAATGCATCTTCTTCTGAGATGAACTCAGAAGTTTCCATATTATTGGATTCTGATTCTTCTTGAATAGCTTCCGAGCTAAACTCATTTGACTCTTGAGCAGCAATGTTGATTTCGATTTCTTCATCGTTAATATCAAATTCTGTTGTAAACTCTTCAGTTTCTTCAAGTTGGCTATCACTTAAATCATCAACACTGTCTTCAAGGCTTATTTGATCTTGTTCTGCAAGCTCTATTTGTTCTTCAGAAGGCGAACTGTCTTCAATCATTGAATCCGCAAGGGGATCGACTCGGTCCTCTTCATCAACCAGTTCTAGTTCATCACTGTGCATGAAATCCAGAGATTCAGTTAGTTCTGAGGCTTCAGTATCTACATCATCGAATGCATCTGGAATAGTCGCATCAATTGGTTCTGGCTCTTCTGAATCACTAACCTCAAGATCGTCGATTTCTGGAGAGGCGAGTTCTAAATGCTCATCTTCCTCAGAATTTATTTCATGTTCGAAGGATGGTTCTTTCTCAACTTTTTCAAGCTCTAGCGTCTCTTCCTCTTCCTGGAATTCTTCGGATAAATCTTCAGAACTTTCATCCAGGATTTCTTCAAAGGTGGCTTCTCGCTCTTCCTGATCGTCAGTATCGACTGTGCTTGAAGAGACTTCTTCATCAGCGAAATCTAAAGAGTCTTCTGTTTCATTGTAATCTGTGCCTGATTGCTCAGCGTATTCTGTCAATGAAATTGCATCTTCATGAGAATCAATGGAGTCTTCATCCAATTCAAGAACTGTATCTTCCTCATCGGGCTCTACGACTTCTTCACTCACTTCTGATGTGACATTATGGATATCTTCTTCTGTTTGGATGCTCGAATCGACAGTTTCCGTTTCTGTTTCAGCTTTAGTATCAGTTGTGGCTTCAGTTGAGGAAGTGTCAACGGAATCAGATTGTGAAATGGAGGACTCCGCTTTTGTTGAAAGAGAGTTGAAGTAATGAATAAACTCATCGGTATTTAGTGAATTACCCGATTTGAATGCATCAATAAAGGATGGAAGTTGCTCGATAACTTCATCTATTTTATTGACCATGCTAGTGGTTGGGTTAAGCGTACCAGCAATAATTTTGTTCAGGAAGTTTTCTACAGCCCAAGCTAATTCACCTATATCTTTAGCGCCAACTAAGCGCCCACTGCCTTTCAATGTATGGAAGGAGCGTCTGGTTGTGGTGAGAGCTTCGTTGTCGTTAAATTCACGTTTCCATAGTGGGAAAACTTGGTGCAAAGTTGCTAGAACATCTTCCGCTTCTTCGATGAAAATTTCGATGATTTCATCATCAATTAAATCGTCAGATTGAGAATACGAAGTGAGTTCAGGTTGAGAATAACTAACAGGCTCTTCAATCTCAACTTGATCTGCAAGTTCGATTTCAACTTCATCTTCAACATCAGAGTCAATACTTATTTCAGGCTCTATCGAGCTTGGTACCGCTTCTGCATATTGGGTTAAAGATTGTAAACTAGACTGGGCTGCAACTAAGATAGTATCTAAACTATGGCTTCCAGATTCATCGTAGCCTTCTAAGTAATATTCTACGCCGGTCAACACATCTGCAAGTGCATCTAGTTCTTGTTGAGCGGGTAGGTTGTCACTTTGTAGCATGTTTTGTTCAACATAGCCTTTACAAGAGAGCATCATGCTGGCTAATTGAGGTAAATCTAATAATCTAAAGCCGCCTTCTGCGCCTCCTAACCAAGTGGGTACCTGCTCAATGGCACTTTTATCACCAGAGCTGGCCATAAAATCAACAATAGAATCTTGTGCTCTTTGTAAATTGACTCGGCATTCTTTAACAAATTGATATTGTGCTTCTAAGTATTCATGCTCTTTGGTTCTGGCTTGTGCATCTTCAATGGTTAGATCCTGTGAGCTGGCAGAGAGATCAGAAATACTGGCTTCTATTTGCAAAATAGAATCTGCAAAAGACATGACCAAGTCATCTTCAACGGATGCATTATCAATTCTTCGTTGTTCCAATAAAGCTAACTGTTTTTTAAGGCTCTCTGAAGGGCCTGCAATGTTCATTAAAATTAAGGTATTTGAGATTTGTTTAAGTTGAGGCTCTAATCGGAATAATTCTTGATTTTGGTCAGCATTACCTCTCATTAAGAGATCTAAAGAGTCTTTGACATTGTCAATATCATCCTTCAATGCTTCTGCAGCGGCATCCATTGCTTCATCACCTGCGCTGGTGAAGGCAACTTCACTGGTACCACTGGTGTTTTCTGCGGGTTTATCAAAAACCGACAGAATTTCAGTAATGCGAGGGTTTGAAAAACCATTGAGCTTAATGGTAGAAACCAGCTCTTGAATGAGGCTGGTTTCAATTTCATCATTCAGCGCAACTTTCCCCGCTTCAGACAATCTCTTGAGTTGTTTGTCTACTTTGCCTAATAAAATTTTAGCGGATTTATTTTTATAGTTACCATTAGATTCTAATGAGGCAACAAAACCGTCGGCTATATACCATAAGTAAGCAACGGGGTAGTTGTAACTAATCGCTTCTAAACGCTCAAGTACTTTGTGAATGCGTTGTAAGCTTTCATGAATTTTTTGTTGTTTAATAACCCCTAACAGACCAAGTTGAAAATGGTGACGTAGCTTTTTCGTCAACTGAATAAAGGCATCTTCGGATTCAGGAAGTTCAAAAGAAATTGTTGGTTGAGGGAGTTTAAAGGTGGGTAAGTCTGATTCTTCCTCAATGGGAATAAGTTCTAAATTTTGTATTCTGCGTAATTGGTTGATGGTGTTATTGAGTAAGCTGGCTTTGTCACTCTGACCTGCGTACACTTTTTGTAAATATAAATTGAGCTGTAAAATACCACCCATCAATGCATCAAATGAGATCTCATCTTTATTTATTTGGTTGGAATGCAGCGCTTTAGCAAAAGTCTCAAGGGCTTCTGTGAGTTGAACTGCGCCAGGAAGACCTAATATTTGAAGCGTACCTAACACCTGATGTAATCCATCAACACAAAGTTGCATCTGTTGTTCTTCAGGTGAATCTACATAGGCTTCTAACGCTTGTCTGGCTTGATTTAGCGTTTTAGTGACTTCTTCTCTGACCCAACCTAATGCGACCTGATCGTTATTTGCGGCCATAATTACTCCGTAAATTGTTGGATTCGCTTTTGCACTTTTTAAAGGCTAAACAAGTTGGATGCGGGACTTTTTGCATTTCATCGTGCTTCCAATTCATCGCCTCTCCTGGTGCTAGCACCAACAAGCCTCCGCTGGTTAATCGTCTGACCAATTGGTCTAGAATTTCTTTTTTGCGTTGAGGCTGAAAATAAATTAACACATTCTGACAATAAACAATGTTATATAGTTGTACAGGTGATTGCTCTAACTCACCAAGATTTCCTTGCACAAAGCAAACCCTGTCTTTTATTTCATCAGAGATTCTTGAATACTCAGCATCATCGCTAACAAAATATTGCGCTCTTAAATTCGCGGGTATTTGTTGAATTCTTGAGCGTTTGAACCGACCTTTCTTGGCTATTGCCAAAGAAGGATAACTAATATCTGTACCAGTAACACCAAAATAAAAGGGCGACTCGTTGGCATTGGATAATGTTTGTAGTTGCATCGCTAGGCTATAGACTTCTTCACCAGTCGAGCAACCCACACTCCATACCTGAATTAAATTAGTAAGCGTCTCTCTTTTTGCCAATAATTCTCGAACGGTATCACTTCTAGCTGTTTTTCTTTGTTTGATTTCATTTTGAATGATATCTTTAGCAAAATCCTGAACCAATTTCATGGCATCTGCGTCACGAAAAAACCGAGTTTCATGAACGGTCAACAGATCCACTAAGGTTGGCCATTCAGCTTCTTCTCCACTATTCATCAAACTGGCAAAATACTCACCATAACTACCCATACCTTTGACACGTATTCTATTGACCAGCTTCGATAGCAAAAAAGTCTTCCGGTTTTCTGGAAGCCAAAGCCCTGTTCTATCCTCGATAAGTCTTTGCCAGAGCGCAAATTCGGACTCTGGCATTTCCTTGAAACTCATGTGAGATGGCTGTGATGCATTCAAAATTAAATAGCTTTCTGGGATTAGTATTCAGTGGTCTCAGCATCCTCTTCAACATATTCCTCATCGGAATGTTGAGAGTCACTTTCTTCATCTTCAGGAAGTTTGAAGCCTTCTACGTTACGGCTTAAGTTTTCTGACAATTCAGCCAGGTTACCAATCGATACCGCTGTTGCCTGAGTACCAGCAAGAGTTTGGTTGGTAATTTCTTGAATGACATTCATGGTGTTGGAAACGTGACCAGCAGATGCTGCTTGTTGTCTTGCAGCATTCGAAATATTCTGAATCAAGTCAGCCAAGTCGTTGGATACGTTTTCAATCTCATCAAGCGCAACACCAGATTCTTGTGCAAGTTGTGCTCCACGAACCACTTCAGCTGTACTGCTCTCCATGGAGATAACGGCCTCATTGGTGTCACTTTGAATGGTTTTTACTAGAGCAGCAATCTGCTTAGTTGCATTACCAGAACGTTCCGCAAGTCTCTGTACTTCGTCCGCAACCACCGCGAAACCACGACCCGCGTCACCAGCCATCGATGCCTGAATTGCCGCGTTCAATGCCAGAATGTTTGTTTGGTCAGAAATATCGTTAATCAATGCAACGATGTCACCAATTTCTTGTGAGCTTTCACCCAGACGTTTAATACGTTTTGAGGTTTCTTGAATCTGTTCACGAATCGTATCCATGCCTTTGATGGTTGCCTTTACCACACTAGAACCTTTGTGGGCAATTTCCACCGATTTGTCTGCCACTAATGCGGATTCCGCAGCGTTTCCAGATACCTGTTCAATAGAGACGGCCATTTCGTTAATCGCAGCAGATGCTCCAGTAATCTCTTGTGCCTGATTTTTAGAGGCTTGGGCTAGTTCCGATGCAGTATTTCGTGTTTCATCGGCGGCTGATCCCACACCAACAACCGCGACCTTGATGGTAGCAACCAATGTTCTTAGTTGGTCAACGGTAAAGTTAATCGCGTCAGCAATTGCGCCTGTGAAGTCTTCTGTTACCGTAATATCAACTGTCAGATCACCGTCTGCCAAGCCTTCCATTTCATCCAATAACCGAATAATAGCTTCTTGGTTTCGCTTGTTCTGGCTACTTTCACGTTGTCTGGCGCTTTCAGCTGCAGCAGTACGTTTTCTATCCACGGTTCTTTGTTGAATAACGATGATAAAGAGTAATAGCGCAACAACGGCCAGTAATCCGCCAGAAATTAATAGGTTACCTAGTTTTCTGTTATCAGGGAATTTGATAAATGCATTCTCTAATGTTGTTGAGCTGTCGAGTAATTTGGTTGCATTAGAAAAAATGTATTGGTTAGCTGCATGAACTTTCAGTAATGTGTCTGTGTTGGCGATGATTTCATCCACCTGTTTCTTTAATTCTACATAACTAACAGCAATTTCTTGAAGAATGTCACGAGCTTCTTGATCCTTTACTGCAGTGATACTCATCATCAAGTCACCATCCAACATACCATTGAGTACCTGACCGAAAACGTCCACGTCTCGACCAAAACTTTCAGCAACTTCTTTGGTGTTCTCGCCACCTACGAGAACTTTTTGTAAGCTTCTTACAATTCTCTCTGCAAATAATGATTGTCTGGAGGCTAAATGAATCAGCTCTCTAGAGGCTTTTTTCTCAATCAGAATATCGACCACATCACCATATTGACGCTGCAATTGAGGAATTGTGTTAGAAAGATCGGCAGCTACTTTACGCAATTGGAGTACCGTCACTTTCGAACTTAAAATATCATCGGCGGATTTTACAATTTTATTCCAGATCTGTTCCGTATTATCCAATTCTTGATCTTGAATCTCTTTAGGGGCACGCTCCAAATTAGTTCTTTGATCGCCATTTTTTAGCGAACTAAAGTGCTTTTCGAATAAGTTCCGACTATCAGACAGTCTTCTAAACGCATCTTCATTACCGTTGGATGCTTCGGATGCAGAAGAGGCTATCTGTTGGGATATCACTTTCAGATCTCCCGAAAGCTTGACTCTTTCTTTATCGAAGTTGCTCTGATAAATACCGAAACCAAAGTTACCTGCCATCAGTACAAAGGCTAGTATTAATATATTTCTGGTTATTGAACCCGTTTTAATTTCGGATTCGCCCATGGGCTTGGATGTTGCTACACTCATTACCTAGCTTCCTGACTTAGTTAAAGTTAAAAAGGGATCAAAATTTGGCTTATACAATTCTAAATTGCCACCTGTAAAAAGGAAGGGTCTTCAGCGAGTGTATGTAAGCTAAATATGGTCCAGATCTGGTTGTTACGGCTAAATGCGCCTTTGACAAAAGGTCTTACTGCTTCTTCTAACTCTGAAATTTCTTCGAGTCTTTCAAAATCTTCAAAATGCTGTAGTCCGAGAATATCATCTACCGTTACGCTACTAATTAGTTCATTTTTTTGGATAACTAGTAATCGTTGTTTGCGGTTCTTATTGGCTTTTTTAAATAAATAGTCGGTCAAATCCATTATGGGAAGCAGAGTTCCCCGAACATTTGCTACCCCTTTCACCCAACTTTTTGCGCCAGGTACTCTGGTGGAGACGGGCATATGTAATATCTCGGCCACCTCTGTGAGTGGTACCAGGTAGCTTTTTCCATTTAACAAGAAACCCATACCAGACCATAACTCTGCTTTTTCTTCCAAATTAGGAAGAGGAAAGGCCAGATCTCGACATTTCTGGTCTAGTTGTTGCAGTAGTTCATAGCCTGAAATTTCTTGTACATTGCTCATAATTCTTGAAACACCCTTTTATCCTTCGAGTAAAGAATTAATGGTAGAAATCAGTTTAGATTCATTAACGGGTTTAGTTAGGAAACTTTTTGCGCCCTGTCTCATTCCCCAAATTCTATCTGTTTCTTGATCTTTGGTGGTGATAATGATCACTGGGATGTGAGCGGTTTCTTTCGTTTTAGTTAGCTTTCTGGTTGCTTGGAAGCCATTCATACCAGGCATTACAACATCCATTAAAATTAAATCCGGTAGCTGAGATTGGGCTGCTTCGATGCCATCGGCACCATTTTCGGAGGTTAATACTTCAAAACCATTTTTTTCCATCATCCCACTTAGCAACTGTGTTTCCGTGGGTGAGTCATCAATAATTAATATTTTAGTCATAGCTCTTGATACCTGTTTTTTGGTGAAAATGATTGAATCAATCATTTTCTAGTTCTAGCATTTTCTAGTTCTAGCTCTGGTTATTCGCTCTTTGAGATTGAATCATGTCCATGTGTCCACCAATGGCGCCCAGTAATTCATCACGGCTGAAAGGTTTGGTTAGATATTGATCTGAGCCCACAATTCTACCTTTTGCCCTATCAAAGAGTCCATCTTTGCTGGATAACATAATGACAGGGGTGTTTTTAAAGCATTTGTTTCTTTTTATTAAAGCGCATGTTTGATAACCGTCAAGGCGCGGCATCATAATATCGACAAAAATAATATCAGGACGTTGATCAGCAATCTTGCCAAGAGCATCAAAACCATCAAGGGCGGTGACCACTTCGCATCCTACTTTTTTTAGAAGCGTTTCAGCGGTTCTTCTAATTGTCTTGCTGTCATCAACAATCATGGCCTTGAGGCCTTCAAACATTTTCTCCATATAGGTTCCCTAAATGATAGTTCATGGATTAATGTACCTGACTTAAAGAGGTGTTAGCGCTTTATTCTATGGTCACTTTTGTTAAATCTTTTTAACTAGAGCTAAGTTGTACCACAGATTTTGCATCAATCCAATACACTTTTTATGACTTATTTCACTTATAGTAGCGTAACTTAGCGGAATAAGCTCAGGTAATATACTCAAAATGACTAAATTTTTCCAACTCAGCCCAAAAATAGCAATTTTTTCATTATTTACTGCAGAATATGTTGTTCAAGATACCATACCCCCAGTCATACAAAAATATTGAGGGGGGAATTTTAGTCTTATATTTAATGTTTTTATGTGACACAGTTAAAGTATTTTCTTTCATTGAAACATATTATGGTTCAAAATTGTATTTTTGTGATAATTTTTCACTGAATTTGAGGTTACATCATGCCTACTTCTATTGCATTTATTATGGATCCTATCCAAGGATTGAATTCTGCTAAAGACAGTACACTTGCCATGGCAGAAAAAGCTCAAGCCCTCGGGTGGACATTATTTTCTGTGGAGATTAACAAACTCTATGTGAAAGAGGGGCAGGTTTATGCGAGAGGATTTAATTTTAGCGTCGATTTATCTCAGGATGATTGGTATCAATCCGCAGAATGGCAGGAAAAACCATTGAAAGACTTTGACGTGGTGATGATGCGCAAGGATCCGCCATTTGATATGCATTATATTTATGCAACCTATCTGCTTGAGTTGGCTGCAAATGAAGGTGTGTTAGTACTTAATAACCCTGCATCTATACGCAATGCGAATGAAAAACTATTTACTCTCCAATTTCCACAATGTACATCACCCTGTTTCGTCGGTAGTGATCAAAAGGAAATTCGAGCCTTTTTGCAAACACATAAAGATATTATTCTGAAACCATTAGATGGTATGGGCGGAAGCTCTATTTTTAGAGTCAAAGCAGCTGATCCCAATATTAGTGTAATTATCGAAACACTCACCCAGTTTCAAACCATGCCGATAATGGCGCAGCGTTTTATTCCTGAAATAGTGGATGGTGATAAACGTATTCTGATGATCAATGGACAACCTGTTCCTTTTTCTTTAGCCAGAATTCCTGCCAAAGGAGAAACTAGAGGGAATCTGGCGGCGGGAGGCTTTGGTCGGGTACAACCTTTGTCAGATAGAGATTTATGGATAGCCCATCAGGTAGGACCCAGCCTAAAAACCATGGGACTTATGTTTGTTGGGTTGGATGTGATTGGTGACTATTTAACTGAAATTAACGTTACTAGCCCAACTTGTATCAGGGAGATCAGCAAAGGTAGTGGTTTTGATGTTGTTTCTATGCTTTTTGATGAAATTATTGCAAGGTTAGCTAAATGAAGAAGGCAAAATTCCTAGGTATTTTCATTCTAGCCGTTTGGCTTTTAAGCGGATGCAGCCAAGTCCTGGAAAGGCATACTATGCGCATACTCGCCTTCGGTACTTGGGTGGATATTACGGTTTTTGTCGATAGAACCGTGGATAAAGCTGTTTTACAACAACAATTACAAACCGAATTGCACCAGATGCATAAAGATTGGCATGCATGGCACCCCAGTGAGCTCACTAGATTAAATGAGGCCTTTGAGCAGGGAAAAGCGGTAACTGTTGATGCGCAAATGCTTGGTTTGTTGAAATTATCACAGCAATTAGAGGTGGCAAGTGATGGCTATTTCGATGCTGGTATTGGAAAACTCCTTAAATTATGGGGTTTTCAGAGAGATGACCCCTTCAACGTCGATCAACTACCCGATCCTAAAGCGTTGCAAGCTTTAATGGCAAAACCTGCTTCTACCTTGCAAATGCACTTTGAAGGAAATTTGGTCTCAAGTCCTAATCCCATAGTGGCACTGGATTTTGGGGGGTTTGGGAAGGGCTTTGGTATTGATTTACTGATTGAACAATTAAAAAAACAAGGAATAAATAACGCCTTGATGAATGCTGGAGGAGATTTGCGTGCTATTGGTGTTGCAGGCGATAGACCTTGGAAGATAGGTATCCGTGATCCGCATAAAGAAAGTCCCTTAGCCATTCTCAGTTTATCTGGCGATGTGAGTGTCTTTACTTCGGGCGATTATGAGAGAGGCTACACCATAGACGGTGTTCACTATCATCATATACTTAATCCCAAAACTGGCTACCCGGCGCATGGTATTGCCTCTGTAACGGTGATTGGTGATAAGGGTGCTTGGATGGATGCCGCGGCAACGACTATGCTAATAGCTGGTGTCGAACAAGCCTTTTCCATTGCGCCTAAAATGGGCGTTAAACATTTGTTATTAGTAACAGATGATGGCAAGATATACCTAGATAAAGAGATGTTGCCTTTACTAACATTTAACGATAATCAAAAGAGACTGAATTTTCGCTCTTTTTAAAATGAGCCCACGAAACATTAAACAAATTATAAGTTAGGAGTATCATGGCTGAGGTTGTTTCACCCCCTCAAATATCTGTTAACGATCGCCTTTCATTCACCCTATTTTTGGCCATTTGTATTCATATGATGGTGATCTTGGGCGTGGGATTTGTAAAGCCGGAAGTTGCACAAGTGGAGCATAAAGTCTTGTCGGTGATGTTAGCGACAAATCAGTCATTAATCGCACCAGAAAAAGCCGACTTTATCGGGCAAGCAGATCAATTAGGTGCGGGTGAAAAACTGGTCAAGAATGAACAGTCATCCCCAGCAAATGGCCCATTTCCAACGCAAGAAATTCAAGAGGTTGTTCCCTTACAACAATCAGCGCCTTCTATTCTCAATGAGAAAAAAGAACTTTTGTCATCTACAGTATCGGATAAATATTTTTTGCAACAAAAGCAAACACCCAAACAAGAGCTACATGAGAATCAATTGCAAACTGATTCCCTGTCGTTAAGATCTCAAGCCATTGCGAGTCTTCAAGCCGAATTGAGAGAAGCCAGTCTTGCAGAGTCAAATAGAAAAAGGCGCAGGCAGGTTTCAGCAGCTATTCATCAAGCGTCGGATGCAATGTATTTAAGTACTTGGCAACGAAAAATTGAGAGAGTGGGGAATATCAATTATCCGGCGCAAGCAAGAATCCAAAAAATTTATGGTACGCTCAAGATGAAAATTGCCATCCAAGGAGACGGCTCTTTAGAGAAAGTACAAATTCTGACCTCATCAGGTTTTAAAATATTAGATGATGCTGCTTTGCGGATTGTTCATCTTGCTTCACCCTTTGCACCCTTACCCCCTGAAATTAGAAAAAATACTGATGTGTTGGAAATAATACGTGTTTGGCAATTTCTTCCAGGCAATCGACTGTCAACCCAGTAAATAAACTTAATGACAAATCCAACCTTTGATCTGACTAACCAATTACTGATTGCCATGCCACATATGCATGATGCATTTTTTAATGAAACCGTGATCCTTATTTGTGATCATAATGAACAGGGGGCAATGGGATTAGTGATCAACCAACCTATTCAACTAAAGTTATCCAAAATTTTACAAGAACTTAAATTTACGCCACATCAAAACTTTCAGGAAGCAACGGTTTTTCTGGGAGGTCCTGTACAATCACAAATGGGTTTAGTGTTGCATCCCCCATTGGGGAAATGGAAGTCCAGTTTTAAGTTAAGTGAAGAGGCAGCTCTTACCAGCTCCATAGATATATTAGAAGCTTTAAGCCGAGGAGATGCTCCCAAAAATGCTTTGCTGATGATGGGCTATGCTGGCTGGGGGCCGGGGCAATTAGAACAAGAACTCGCCAGTAATGCTTGGTTAACCGCTCCAGCAACACAACAACTTATTTTCAACACACCAACACCACAAAAATGGCGTATTGCGGCCAAGTCTATTGGTGTCGATTTGGATAAAATATCATCTCAAGTGGGTCATGCTTAAATGAATGGAACTACACAGAAAAAAATTCAGCGTTTAGTAGCTTTTGATTATGGCACACAAAAAATTGGCATGGCCACCGGACAAAAAATTACGGCTACCGCAGAACCTCTTCCTCAAATTAAAGTTAAAGATGGTAAGCCCGATTGGTTAGCGATTGAAAAACAATTGAAGGAATGGAAACCCGATGCCTTATTGGTCGGCTTGCCCTTAAATATGGATGGAACAGAACAGGAAGTGACTCAATTAGCCCAAAAATTTTCCAGGCAACTGCATGGACGTTTTGGACTAGATGTTTTTATGCAAGATGAACGTTTGACAACGGTTGGGGCTCGATCAGAACTTTTTGAAAATGTGGGTTTTCGTGGCCTGAAAAGTCGCTCAGTAGACAGTCTGGCGGCTTGTTTAATACTCGAAGATTGGTTTAGTCACAATGCCTGAACAGTTGCAGGTTAAAAATTTACATTTTAAATGCATTTCAGTGGAACCGTTGCATCAAGGTTGGCAACAATGGTTAATTGCCCCTGAGACTGATTTTTCCTTTAATCCTAAGGATCGTCTGTCCATTGATGATCAAGCAGTTTACCTACTTTGGCAAAACAAACAGCAACAGCTGCTTTGTGTTCTTCCTTCCTCTACAATCCAAAAAATCCATGATAAAGAATTTACATTAACTTACCAACAAAATCCAAATCAATTGGAAAAAATGACGACGGAACAATTCCATGCTCAACACCACTTAATGATTTGTCATGGTTACGCCATTTTTTCCGCCATACATCAAATTTATCGATGGAAGAATCTAGGATGGGATTTAAATCGAGTAGTGGTTGTATCAGAAGCGCTTGATCAATGGCCGATATTATTAAAACCCTCAAAATTAATTGCCTACTTTATCCCTAATGGGGCTATTGGCAGTATCGATTTATTAGACGACTGGAAAATTTTAGCAAGGTTTTGTTCAGAGGATGATTTGCCTGGTTGTTTTAGCGGGAGTTTGGCTGAGTTTGAGCAGGAAATTTTGGCGAGTACCCTGAGTTGGCATTGGAATGTGATTGGATACCGCTGAGAGGAGAATATTACGAGTTGCAAAGTTTTTAAAAAACTCATTGATTATATAGGAACTGCTTAAAGAATGTCGCACTTGTTAGTTGAATCTGCGCAATTAGAATGCCCACTCTTTTAAAATTAGGCATAAAATAGCTCAAAGTGTCACTGGCATAAAAGCTGAGTTATCCCCACTGCTGAACTCACCTAAAAAAATCGGAGCAATTTCTTGCTAATTTCTAGGGGTTGTCTCAGCTGTTAAATATGAATATTATCTTCCGCAAACAACATTTTCACCCCCTCGATTTCAGCTTGCTCAATTAAATTTTGAATAAACGCTTGAATAGCTAAATGGGATGCTCGGTGAACAAGATAGCCTTTGATTTTATCTTCTACCATTGAATATTTCAAAGGCTTACCTTCTATTTTACGATGGACATTTACCACATGTAATCCATAACGAGATTCAATGGGTTTATCGGCTAAACCCTGCGGCATTAACGCTAACTGACGTTCAAACTCAGGCACCGTTTGGCCTTTACTAATTTGTCCCAAAGAACCACCAGTTTCTTTTGATGGGCAAGCTGAAAATTGTTTGGCTAATACGGGAAATAACAGGGGATCATTTTTTAACTGCGCGATGATTTCCATCGCCTGTTTTCTTGCCACTTCTCGACTTGGAAAATCATCTTTGGCTGCAGCCAACAAAATATGATCAACTTCCATGAGTGGAGCCGTTTTAAATTTGTCAGGATTGTTTTCAAAATAACGAAAACAAGTTTCCTTGGTTGGATCATCATAAGTAACACTGTCGGCTAACAATTTTTGTAATGCTTCCTCCTGATTATCTTTAGAAATATCCAGGCTTTTTTTTGCTGCTTCGTCTAATAATAGTTGCCGAATAACTAAAGCCTGAGCAGATTGTTGAACAACTACGTCAAAATTAGCATGTTGATGATATTGCAATTCATTAGCCAAATCAGATTCGCTAATAGCAACACCATTAACTTTTATCTCAGGTAAGGGTGCAGAAGGTATTGGTGCTGTTGGTGCTGATCCGCATGAACTCATGGTAATTTCTCTTTAATGATTGATCACTTAGGTTAAAATTTTTTAACTGGTGGTGAGTTGTAAACCAAATAAACCAGTCTCCTAGCCCCCCTTGACGAGTGAGGGCAGCAAAGTCATTCCACCTGAGGAGAGGGCGGAGTAGGTTTTGATTTTTTATCTTTGTCTAACAATCTGATAGCGACGGCCTAAATACCACACAGGGGCGCTGATAATATGGACTAATCGAGTAAAAGGGAACATCAACACCATACTTAAGCCAACAAATATATGTAGTTTGTAAATGATATTCACATGTTCAATCGAAGCCGCTGCTTGCATTCCCTGGAAAGTCACAATACTCTGCGCCCAGTTAGCTAATTGAATCATCACAGAACCATCTAAGTGATCCATTGAAACAAAAATGGTGATAAGGCCAAGCACCAATTGAATTAACAGCATAAACAAAACAACAACATCGGAAGTTTTTGAACTGGCTTTGACTCTGTCATCAGTTAAACGACGTTTGATCAACATCACTAAACCAATTAAACAAAGTAACCCAAAAAAACCACCGCTGACCATAGCTAACATTTGTTTATTCGCACTTGAAATAAAATGATGATAAATGGATTCTGGTGTCAATAAACCCACAAAATGTCCCATCAAAATAAAGATCACACCAATGTGAAACAGATTACTGGCCACTCTAAACCCTTTGCCATTTAGCATCTGGCTTGAGTCGGCTTTCCAGGTGTATTGCTCACGATCAAAGCGGATCCAACTAGCGACTACAAAAACGATAATCGCAATATAGGGATAAACCCCAAATAATAAGTTATTTAAATTACCCATAGTGTTCTCCTCACAATCCAGCAACTTGTGCAGCGTCTGCAGCATGCCACTTGATTGGAATTTGTTGAATGGCATTAGGATCTAATGCGTTTTTAGACTTAATTAAACCGTTACTAGAGCAATCATTAGTAACAGGATCATCAAATTTAATTTCCTTATCTTCCCACTCTTTATCAATGGCTTCTTTTGTGTCATCACGGGCTTCTTGCTTGACGACTTCCGCAATTTCTGTGCGGTTGACTTCAACTCCAGAAATATCAATCAGTGCGTCAAATAAGGTCGAGTAATGACATTCCCGATCAATTAACCGTTCCGACAACATGGTTATTAAATGGCAAATATCACCTAACCACTCTTGCGCAAAGGTTGGTTCTTGTTCACTCAAAAACTCTAAATAAAGTGGTATATAATCAGGCAGCTGTTCTGAGTTATTTTCAAAACCATGACTCTGATAAATTCCCATTAAATCAACCATTGCCTGACCACGATCACGAGATTCGCCATGGACATGTTCAAACAATAACAACGAAAGTGCTCGTCCCCGATCAAATAATAAATCATAACTTTCCTGTGCGTCATAGAGATCACGCGAGGTGAGTTGTTGAATAAATTCGACCAAAGCCAGTTTGTTTCGTTGACTGATCAACTCAGTATCGTTGACGATTTGAGTCATTTCATCGGCGGCGTTGAAAAGCGCAGCTGAGGGATAATCGAGTAATCGTGAGATTACCTTGAGGATCATGATCTTAGGGTCGCTTACATGAGAGTCATTCATGATCAATTTCCTACCTTAAAGGTTTTAATCACATCACGACGAGCGATTTTTTTGGCGCCAAACATATTGACATCGCTATTTCCAGTACTACAGCCATTGCCAAAAGTGAAGCCACAGCCACTTTTTTCGCCAAATGCTTGCGGTACGTTCATTTCACGGTGCCCAGTTGGGATCACAAAACGATCTTCGTAATTAGCAATCGCCAGATAACGATACATTTCATCCACCTGTTTTTTAGTGAGTCCAACCTGTTGCAGTACGGCTAAATCCTCAACGCCTTCGACGTTTTGGGCTCGCTTGTATGCACGCATCGCCAGCAATCTTTCTAACGCGCGGATAATGGGTTTTTCATCACCGGCTGTTAACAAATTAGCCAAATACTTAAGTGGAATTCGTAATGATTTAATATCGGGAATAACCCCAGCCATTCCCAATGTACCGGCATCGACAGCACTCTGAATTGGACTTAGTGATGGCACATACCAGACCATTGGCAAAGTGCGATACTCAGGGTGCAATGGCAGCGCCAGTTTCCAATCCACAGCCATCTTGTAGACGGGTGATTTTTGCGCTGCTTCGATCACGCTATCCATAATGCCATCTTTTTTCGCCTGGGCAATCACCTCAGGATCAAATGGATCAAGGAATATTTCTAATTGCTTTTCATAGAGATCAACATCGGAAGTGGTTGAGGCCACTTCTTTGATCTTGTCGGCATCATACAAAAGCACCCCCAGATAACGGATCCGACCAACACAGGTTTCAGCACAAACAGTCGGCATACCGGCTTCAATTCGTGGATAACAGAAAATACATTTTTCTGATTTTCCCGACTTCCAGTTAAAATAGATTTTCTTATAAGGGCAACCGCTGATACACATACGCCAGCCGCGACATTTATCCTGATCAATCAATACAATGCCGTCTTCTTCACGCTTGTAAATGGCGCCAGAAGGACAGGCCGCAGCGCAAGCTGGATTTAAACAGTGTTCACACAAGCGAGGCAAATACATCATAAAAGTATTTTCAAATTCGCCGTACATTGCTTTTTGCATATTATCAAAATTGCGATCTTTGCTGCGTTTTTCAAACTCAGTGCCAAGCAACTCTTCCCAGTTTGGCCCCCAGACGATTTTCTCCATACGTTTGCCAGTAATCAGGGAACGTGGCCGCGCGGTCGGTTGATGAGCCACTTCTGGCGCGGTATGTAAATGTTGATAATCGTAATCAAATGGCTCGTAATAATCATCAATTTCAGGCAGATCAGGGTTAGCAAAAATATTAGCTAACACTCTGAACTTTCCACCGATGCGAGGCTGGATATCGCCATTGGATTTTCTTTCCCAACCCCCTTTCCATTTATCCTGATTTTCCCACTCTTTGGGATAACCAATGCCTGGTTTAGTTTCAACATTGTTGAACCAAGCGTACTCGACCCCTTCACGGGATGTCCAAACATTTTTACAAGTAATTGAACAGGTGTGGCAACCGATACATTTATCAAGGTTAAGTACCATACCAATTTGAGAACGTATTTTCATGTTCTGCTCCTTAAGCTTGATCAGGGTTGGCGGGCAATGCGCGTGGTAGGCTGTCATTTAGAGACTCGTCGCTATCAGAACCGTCTAACCAGTTAACTTTGTTCATTTTTCTGACCACCACCATTTCATCACGGTTACAACCGACCGTGCCGTAATAATTGAACCCCCAGGACTGTTGTGCGTAACCACCAATCATGTGCGTGGGTTTCATGACAATGCGGGTTACCGAGTTATGATGACCACCACGAGTACCCGTCATTTCACTACCAGGCACATTGACTATTCTCTCCTGGGCGTGATACATCATCACCATGCCTTGCTTAACTCGTTGCGATACCACCGCACGACAGGCGAGCGCGCCATTCGCATTGAACACTTCAACCCAGTCGTTATCTTCAATGCCGGCTTCTTTAGCATCGGTTTCACTTAACCAGATAATTGGACCACCACGGGACAGTGTCAGCATCAGCAAATTATCGGAATAAGTGCTATGAATACCCCATTTTTGATGAGGCGTGATCCAGTTAAGTAATATTTCTTTATTACCGTTACTCTTGGAATCTTTGATCATATCGACAGTTTTTGTATCAATGGGTGGACGGTAAGAAACAAATTGCTCACCAAAAGCCTGCATCCACTGGTGATCCTGATAGAACTGTTGACGACCAGTAATGGTTCTCCAGGGAATATATTCATGCACATTGGTATAACCGGCATTATAACTGACATGCTCATCTTCAAGTCCAGACCAGGTAGGCGAAGAAATAATTTTTCGAGGTTGCGCCTGAACATCACGGAAACGAATTTTTTCATCATGTTTGGGTTTGGCCAGATGGGTGTGATCGAGTCCGGTAAACTCACCGATTGCTTCCCATGCCTTAACGGCCACATTCCCATTGGTTTCCGGCGCTAAAGTTAAAATCATTTCACAGGCATCAATCGCTGTTTCAATAATTGGGCGACCTTCACTGATCCCCTCGTCGGTACTGCGGTGATTTAAGTCGCCCAATAATTTCACTTCATCATCGGTATTCCAGTTAATACCTTTGCCGCCATTACCCAATTTTTCGAGCAGCGGACCAACTGAGGTAAATTTCTTGTAGGTATTGGGATAATCACGTTCCACCACCACCATGTTTGGCGCAGTTAAACCTGGAATTAAATCACACTCACCTTTTTTCCAGTCTTTGACATCAAAGGGTTGCGCAAGCTCACCAGCAGTATCATGCAGCATAGGAATAGTCACCAGATCTTGCTCAATCCCTAACTCGCCAACAGACATTTCTGAGAATTTTTTGGCGATACCTTTATAAATATCCCAGTCTGATTTGGCTTCCCAGGCTGGATCGACAGCAGTGGATAGTGGATGAATAAAAGGATGCATATCCGAAGTATTCAAATCATCTTTTTCATACCAACAGGCGGTCGGTAAAATAATATCTGAATACATACAGGTGGATGACATCCTGAAATCCAGGGTAGTGACTAAATCCAGTTTACCGGTGGCCCCTTCATCAACCCATTCGGCTTCTTCTGGTTTAAAGCCACCGCGTTGACCTAAATCGTCATTCATTACCCCGTTTTTTGCGCCCAATAAATATTTGAGCATATATTCATGACCTTTACCGGATGAGCCGAGTAAGTTTGAACGCCACACAAATAAATTACGCGGGAAGTTTTCTGGCGCATCTGGTGCTTCACAGGCAAACTTCAAATTGCCATTTTTTAACTCCTGCACCACATAGTCTTTTGCAGGCATACCCGCTGCCGCCGCATCACGAGTTATTTGTAATGGATTACGATTAAGTTGCGGAGCCGATGGCAACCACCCCATACGTTCTGCTTTGATATTATAATCAAGCATATGCTCAGAAAATTCCTCTTTGTTGGCTAATGGCGACAAAACCTCATGAATACTGACTTTTTCATGGCGCCATTGAGAAGAGTGATTATAGAAAAAGGAAGTCCCATTCATCTGACGAGGCGGGCGCGACCAGTCCAGACCGAAGGCTAATGGCAACCAGCCGGTTTGTGGACGCAATTTTTCCTGGCCAACATAATGCGCCCAACCACCGCCAGACTGACCGATACAGCCGCACATCATCAACATATTGATAAGGCCACGGTAATTCATATCCATGTGATACCAGTGATTCATGGCGGCGCCGACTATGATCATGGCTTTACCATTAGTTTTGTGCGCGGTATCCGCAAATTCGCGGGCGATCCTGATGACTTTTTTGCGGTCTAAACCGGTAATTTTTTCTTGCCAAGCTGGCGTTCCGGGGGTGATATCGTCATAACTTTTCGCCACGTTTTCACCGCCCAAACCACGATCGAGGCCATAGTTGGCCATCATCAGGTCATAAACCGTTGCAACAATCAGATCTGCGCCGTTGGCACCCTTTATTGTTTTTGTTGGTACGTTTCTGACTAAAATATCATCACCACCAGAAGCATTCCAATGTTTGTTACTTTCATCGGCACAAAAATTGGGGAAAGCTACTGGTGAAACTGTTCCTGGTTCATCGTTATTACCTATTAGTGATAATTGTAATTTGGTATCAGCACCATTTTTACCTTCACGGGCTTTAATATTCCACTTGCCTTTTTCACCCCAACGATAGCCAATTGATCCGGTCGGAGAAACCATTTCATTAGTATTTTCATCAATCGCGATTGTTTTCCAGTCAGGATTATTTTCCTGGCCTAAATTATCCGTCAAGTCTGAAGCGCGTAAGAAACGGGTTGATTTTAAGGAGCCATTAGCCTTAGACGAGCCGTCGTCATGTTTTTCCAGTACAACCAACATCGGTAAATCGCTGGTGGTACGCACATATTCGGTGAAATATTCACTGGGTTTGTCTAAATGGAATTCACGTAGAATAACATGACCAAACGCCATAGCTAATGCCGCATCTGTCCCTTGCTTTGGATTTAACCATTCATCGGTTAATTTGGATACTTCGGCGTAATCCGGAGTAATCGAAACGGTTTTGGCGCCTTTGTATCTGACTTCGGTGAAAAAATGCGCATCGGGTGTACGAGTTTGCGGCACATTAGAACCCCAGGCAATAATATAGTTGGAGTTATACCAGTCAGCCGATTCGGGCACGTCGGTTTGCTCGCCCCACACCTGGGGTGATGATGGTGGTAAGTCGCAGTACCAGTCATAAAAACTTAAACAGACCCCACCAATCAATGAAAGATAACGAGAACCAGCCGCATAAGAAACCATACTCATCGCCGGAATAGGGGAGAAGCCGATGACTCTGTCGGGACCATAAATTTTAGCGGTATAAACATTAGCCGCAGCAATCATTTCATTCGCTTCGTCCCAAGAAGATCGCACAAAGCCACCTAAACCGCGTTTTGATTTATAAGAATCGGCTTTTTCCTTGTTTTCAACAATCGAAGCCCAAGCATCGACAGGTTTCATGGTGGCACGCGCTTCACGCCACAGCTTTATCAAAGGTTTGCGAATTTTGGGATATTTTAAACGGTTGGCACTATACAAATACCAGGAATAACTGGCACCACGCGGGCAACCGCGAGGTTCGTGATTAGGTAAGTCAGGACGGGTTCGAGGATAATCGGTTTGCTGAGTTTCCCAGGTAACCAAACCATTTTTAACATAAATTTTCCATGAACAAGAGCCGGTACAGTTGACTCCGTGAGTCGAACGCACAATCTTGTCATGCTGCCAGCGTTGGCGGTAGCTGTTTTCCCATTCACGACTTTCATTGGTAGTTTCACCATGTCCGTCAGAGAATTCGCCAGTTTTCTTCTTAAAAAACTGCAACCTATCTAAAAAGTGACTCATTCGTTTTCTCCGTTAACTGATTAGCCAACTGTTTAACAATAGTCGGTTATCAAATAATATTTAAAAAATCAACCACACAATCAACCACACAATAAATTTCTAAAATTAGCAAAGGTGATAAACGTCATCTTTGCTTGAATAAGGTTTTTATGGGTTATGAAACTCAGCGCCTTTTCTTAAGTAGAACCACCAGTTAATGCCGATACATACCGCGTAAAATATGGCAAAGCCTATCAACGCATTTTCTGGGGTGGTCAGTTTAATTTGCTCACCTAGCACAATAGGAATGTAAAAGGCACCGTAGGCGGCAATGGCAGAAGTCCAACCTAAAACGGGTCCAGCCTGTTCTTTGTTGAAAACCATGGAAATGGTGCGAAAGGTTGAACCATTGCCAATGCCGGTGGCCGCAAATAACACTAAAAAAAACACTAAAAACTCAACAAAATAATCTTGTGGTGTCGCTGAAGCGTAGGCTGCCTTCATGTAATAAGCAACGCCTAATGCACTGACTACCATCGCCATGGAACAATACTGAGTCACTCTGGCACCGCCTAATTTATCGGCTATCCAGCCACCGACTGGACGAATTAACGCGCCGATAAAAGCGCCCATCCAGGCATACATTAAGGCGCTTGGAGCGCTTGCATTCATGGTATCGTGGGTCATTACCCCATCCACTAAAATATGCTGATAACCAAAGATGATTTTAATAGACAATGGAAATGCGGCCGCAAAACCAATGAAGGAGCCAAAGGTCATGGTATAGATGATACTCATGACCCAGGTGTGTGGATTACTAAAAATTTTGTACTGGCGTTCGAGGTTGGTGCGAATTTGTCCTGGCAAAAATTTCAACAACATGACCGTGGCGCCAACCACACCGATTAAAACCATTTCTTTGGGTACATCAAATCCCGATCCGTGTGCCGACTCTGGCAAAATAAACCATAAACCTGCGATGGCGGTAGCAAAACCAATCAACAACATTACCGAGATAATGCCAAAAGAAACGATTGGATTGGGCAAATCAGGCGTCACATGCGAGTCTTTGATATTGTTCATACCAACCCAACCCACTATTGCCAGAGGTATTAAAAACAATAACCAGACATAACCTGCATTATGGATCCAGGTCTCTGTGCCGACCGGGATCTTGCCGATCAAAGTACCCGATGAGACCACCAGTTCCATTGGCTCACCGCCAAATAAACCAAAAGTCATCACCAGTGGCACTAATATTTGCATGCTGGTGACACCAAAATTACCTAAGCCGGCATTTAATCCTAAGGCTAAACCTTGTTGTTTTTTAGGAAAGAAAAAACTGATATTAGACATAGAAGAGGCAAAATTACCCCCACCAAAACCAGATAACAGCGCCAGCCCCTGAAATACCCAGAGCGGGGTATTGATGTCTTGCAAGGCAATGCCGGTACCGATTGCCGGTAGCATTAACAGTGCCGTGGTGAACACGATAGTATTTCGACCGCCGCATAAACGGATAAAAAAACTACTGGGAATACGCAGAGTCGCACCGGTTAAACCGGAAATCGCCATCAGGGTAAACAGTTCAGATTTAGCAAAGGGAAAACCCAAGTTCAACATTTGTACGGTGATAATGCCCCAATACAACCAGATGGCAAAACCACAAAATAAGCTGGGAATAGAGATCCAGAGATTGCGATTGGCAATCTTCTTTCCTTCAGATTCCCAAAATTTAGGATCTTCAACATCCCATTGTTTGATGTCTGACATTTTTTACTCCGATTAAATTTAGTTTTAAAATGGGTTAAGTCCATTAAATTAAATAGTGTAATTCTTACGGTTTTATCTAAATTAATTGTTTCTTATTATTGTGTTTGAGAAATTTAATTCTCATCAACAATAAATGGTCTAAGATATCAAAGTAGCAGATCCAGACATTATGACCTTGATCCAGATCAGATGAATTAACCCGCTGAATAATCATTCAAAACAAAAAATACCACCAAAGAGGTATCCTTTTTTTGTAGCTAACCTATTGTTTTTTTTTATTTTATTTTTGTGAATTATTGAGTTGGATGTTATTATTTTTGTTACCCATTAACTATTAAGTGGTATATAAGTGGTATATGCTTATTTTTAACCAGAAATACTGATTTATAGGTTTATCACAGGTTTAAAAAATTGATGGCTCTCAATAATATTGATACAAAATTAAAGCAAACAGAAATGGATGCTGAGGATTCTGCCTCTATCAGATCTTCTCTGGTGGCCAAGGCTGGTCAAATTCTGGCGCTGATCATTGCTTTTGGCTTAGTCAGCATGATTTCATCCATGTTGGTGGCCGAAAGATTAAGTGGTGATGCTGAGCAAATCAATCGTGCGGGGGCGCTAAGAATGCAAGCCATTCGAATTTCAAGGGCGCAATTACTGGCTGCTTATTTGCCAGATCCCAGTGACCAACATACACTTTTAAATAAAGAAATAAACACCTTTGAAAGCAACCTGAAGCATTTATTTTCCGGTGGGATCACTGGTGCCAGAGAGATTGAATCAATAAACAACCAATATCAGACGATCCAAACTTTATGGTTGAGCTTTAAAGAACCCAAAACAATACAGCCAATTAAATTTTTTGACCAGTTTGTTATTGCCATAGATCGACTAGTAACGCTTTTACAATTAGAATCAGAAAAAAAATTAGGTTTTTTGCGATTAATTCAAGGCATGGGACTTTTATCAACATTGCTCATTTCCTTTATTGTTCTGGTACGCCTCAACCAAACGATCATCTCACCACTTAAACAGTTGGTGAAAGTCGCCAATGAACTCGGTAAAGGGCATTTTGAACTTAAAGCAGATTATCAGGGAGATGATGAATTAGGCGTACTGACAGACACCATTAATCAAATGTCTCAACAATTGCAATCAACCTATCAGGATTATGAAGCGCGTGTTTCTGATAAAACAAAGGCACTGGTACATAGCAATCAATCCTTGCAGGTTTTGTATCACGCAGCCAATAATCTGGCACGTAATGAATTTCACCAAACGGATCAACAAATAATCACCGAATTAGAAATGGCACTCGGTTTTGGCAAAGTTGCTATTGAAAGACAAACAATATTTAACACTATAGAGAATGTAAAAATGCTCAGCACGGTTGAAATAGCTTGCCTAAACTCCCTGAAATTTCCGCTGAAAAAACAGAATCAGCTATTTGGCAGCTTGATATGGTATTTTCCTGAACATGAAAACATAAAAGACTGGCAAAAACAATTATTACAAACCCTAGCCGATATAGTGGCAACTGCAATTGAGTTAGAGCAAAAACGTAATATTAATGATCGATTATTAATTGTTGAGGAGCGTACAGTTATTGCAAGAGAGCTGCATGACTCGTTAGCGCAATCACTTTCTTATCTGAAAGTACAAATGAGTCTGTTAACTCGAAAGATGCAAAAAAATGTTGCCAAAGAACAGATTACAGAAACCATCGAAGATATTAAACAAGGACTCAACAATGCGTATCAGCAACTTCGAGAATTACTCACTACCTTTCGCTTAAAATTGGATGATCCTTCCATTGAAAAAGCCTTGCAAGGTACTGTGGCAGAATTTAGCGCAAAATGTCAGCATCCGATTGCACTTGATTTTAAATTGCCGCAGGATCTGTTGTCGGCCAATCAGGAAATTCATGTTCTACAAATTGTACGCGAAGCATTATCTAATATTCATCGTCATGCCAAATCAAAAAATGCTGGCGTAATATTGAAAAAAGAAAACAATAAAGTTCAGGTAAACATATGGGATGATGGGCATGGGTTCATCAAAAAAACAGAAAATACCCAAGGCCACTTCGGATTGGACATTATGAAAGAAAGAGCGAAATCACTCAATACTTTCATTGAAATACAGTCGGATAATGCCAAAGGTACCCGAGTCACCTTTGAGTTTGATCATTCAATCTCAAAAAAAATTAGCAAAAAATACCAAGGCTATTTATGAGTAAAAATAAAATCATTTTAATTGATGACCACCCACTGCTGAGAAAAGGCGTTGCCCAATTAATTGCTTTGGAAGACAACATGGAAGTTGTAGCCGAAGCAAGTTCAGGGGAGGAAGGTATTTCTCTGGCGATTGAACATCAACCCGCATTGATTTTGCTGGATTTAAATATGAAAGGTTTAAGTGGCATTGATACTTTAAACGCATTAAAACATGCAAAAGTTAATGCCAAGGTACTGATGTTTACCGTCTCAGATAGTGAAATTGATGTATTGCAAACACTTAAGTTAGGTGCCAATGGTTACTTACTGAAAGATTCAGAGCCTGAGGAGTTAATTGAGAAAATGAACGCTGCATTAAACGGTGATATGGTATTGAGTAGCCAACTCACTCAAATTTTAGTCCGTTCTTTGCGATCCCCTGGCATACTCAATTCCATTGAAAAATTAACACCGAGAGAAGTTGAAATACTCAAACAAATTGCAATAGGGAAAAGTAACAAAGCGATTGCTAATACTCTAGATATTACTGAAGGAACCGTTAAAGTTCATGTTAAAAGTCTGTTAAAAAAACTGGGATTAAAAACGCGGGTGGAGGCGGCTGTTTTGGCTGTGGAACATAAGATCAGCCACTAGATAGCGTCACAGGCTAAGACGGATAAACACCCATGCGAGTATTGCAAATAGGCACCTTATGTTCTAAAAAATCTAACTAATTGAAAATTAAATATAATTTAGTCATGTCAAAAGATCTGCACCCTATAAAATAACGAGGAAGTATTTTGAAACCTGTGCCAAAAGAAGCAATGCAAATTCTTATTCATCAAATAAGACGTGTTATTCCCTTTAATGCACCTGAATCTAGCTTATGTACAGGACCATGCCAGGGTTGTTCTAAAAAGTTAATTGAATATTTAGATAGTGAGATCTGCTTTTGGCAGCTCCAATTAAATAATGACATTGTTCCCAAGCTAGGAGACATAAATAAACTAGCTCGAACCGCCAAAAAGATAAAAAAGGTTTTAACCATAAATGGTTTTATAAATTGATAATAGCAAGTGCAACCTGTATTTATACCTGGAGTCCGCAGTCGGGCACAGTGGACTCTAGGTTGAAGTTAATGAAGCAAACCTTATTGTTTAAAATAGCCAGCATGTTTTTTATCGGCATTAAGAATATGGCCGGGGAACCAGACTCTGAGAATACTCATTAATGTTTTTAAATTTTCGGGTGAACTCCCTTTGGCTTTTTCTCGCCACTCATTAATTTCTTGCAGTAACTGTATGTGATTTTTTTCATGCGCTGCGAATTCAGGACAGTTATTTTTCACCAATAAACTTTCTTCATAGGCAAAATGTTTTTGGGTGTAGGCCACCAGTTCATCAACTATAGGGGCTATCTTGGTAAAGTCTGGGTCATTTTTTAGCACTTCTCCCATGCTATTGATAATAAACATCATCTGCTTATGCTGGCGATCAATTTCCGGGACACCGACGCTCAGTTTGTCATTCCAACTGAGGATTTGATCTAAAAGATGACTGTTATCGGCATTCAGTAATGCCGAAAATTTTGACTCCAGATTAAATGGTGGCGCTATCTGTTTCATGATGCTGCGGTGCATCCAAAAAACACAGATCAGCGAAACAACAAACATAAACATCCAGGCGCTCGTCCATAAACCGGTCCATTCAAGCAGATAACCAAAAATAATTGGGCAAACAAAGCCACCTAAACCGCCTAATACCCCAACCATACCGCCAACAACACCCACCTGGTCGGGATAATAATCCGGAATATGTTTGTAAACCGCCGCTTTGCCTATTCCCCAGATACTGCCCAGAATGATTACTATCACCGCAAAAATCCACATATTAGCCTGAAAATAAATTCGAGTGACGCCTTTGGCGAGTAACTCTTTTTTGCTAATTTGCTGACCCACAGCCACCACACTTTCTTGCCAGGTTTCTTTAGTGGGAAAAACCAAGAGAGTTTCATCAAGATTTTCAAAACTCCGAGTTTTTGACTGAAGTTGATATACCTTCTGGCCGACGCTAATGCTGTTTTTGCTAACGGCTGTGACAGTTCCCGAAGCGGTTGCCATGATCCCTTGACCAGTTGAATAAACCTCCATTTTGGGTACGGAAAGCATCAGAGAAATAATCATCGATGAGCCGAGCACCCAATACATGATTTTTCGTGCGCCAAATTTATCCGACATCCAACCGCCTAATGCGCGAATAACCCCCGATGGAAAACTGAACATGGCCGCTAAAATACCGGCTGTTACCAGCGGCATATAATAAACATTCACAAAATAGGGTACCAGCCATTGAGAAAACGCCACAAAACAGCCAAACACAAGAAAATAATAAAGACCAAAGCGCCAAACTCGAAGATGTTTCAAGGGGAGCAACATTTCCCTAACAGGTTTTGCATGGGAGGCTGGTTTTTTGTTCTGGGTAAATAACAGGAATATGACCGCCATAATCACTAGTAACCCAGCATAAATTATCGGCAAGTTTCGCCAACCCTCAATTTGAGTGCCATTTTTGGTGAGGTGATTTAACAGGGTTGGTGCGATTAAAGTTGTTAATGCTGCACCCGCATTACCAGCACCAAAGATCCCCAGCGCCATGCCTTGTTTATTGCGCGGATACCAGACTGAGGTAAATGCTATACCAATTGAGAAGCTGGTTCCGGCAAGGCCAAAACCAAAACTACAGGCGGCGAAAAACCAGAAACTATCGGCAAAACTGAGTAAGTACATAGGAATAGCGCAAATAAAAAGTAGCGCGATGTAAATTGGCTTACCGCCGAATTTGTCTGTGAGTATGCCGGCAGGCAATCGAAATATTGCGCCCGTCAAAACTGGGATCCCCATCAACCAGCCAATTTCTACCGGCCCCCAGGCATAAACCTGATTAGCCGCCAGATAAGTGACTAAAACGCCATTAAGCATCCATACCGCAAAACAGATAGTGAATGCAAAAGTATTAAAGAATAGCATTTTATGGGATTGGAAAGTCGCTTGTTCATGCATGATTTAAAAATGAACCTATTTTTTATCAATAAGATAAAAATAATTCTAGTTCAATAATATTGATTTTGTGTTGATTTAAGTCAATACGAGAGATAAATGACATAAGACGAGTAGTTACCTAAGCTAGTACATCGACACATTAATTTTGACCATTTGGCTCTACATCAGAGCCAGCTTCAGACTGGTTGAGGTTGGCGTAAGCTTTGGTCAGCTTTTCGCGAGCGCCATCGACATTAAACATCCAGTTGATGGATGCTCCAGCATCATTTCGTTTGGTTTCCCATGCATTCAACTCTTGATGCAGGGTCTCCCAATCAGCAATTCTGCGGTCTAGTGTGGACTAGTAGTGTGGACTTGGTGTGGACTTGGACACCCATTACTTAAAAATATAATCAAATTTGTAGTGGTCAAAAAAAGAAATGGGTGTCCCAAGATGCTGTCATCCCAAGATGCTCAATATACTACTAAACTCTCGGTGTTCTCTGTGTCCTCTGTGTGTTCATTGATCTTTAAAAAACTATTTTACCACCGAGGACACAGAGAACACCGAGAAAACATTGGTTATGCCTGTCTACTTTTGGCTTTCGAGACTTTGGTTTTCTTCAAGGCCGAGCGAAAAAAACCTTATAAAGAATTCAATTGTTACTGAAAGTCGCTATTGGGCCTTTAGAAAAAATCATACCCAAAGAACATCTTTGTCCCTGTTGTGGATAATCCATGGAATTTACTTTGTTTAGTAAACTACCGAGAAAATCATTCAGAAAAACGATCTAAAACAGGGATGCAGACAAACTTTGACTCATTTTATACGAGGAATTATTAAAGAAACTTGAAAACATGAAGCTCTAAAAACAAGGCTCAAAAAAATAGAATTCCTGCCGTCACTCTAAATGATATTTCCTATAAATAGTACCACCGGGCTTGTCCAACACAGGATTAAGTCGCGGCTGCGCGCGACCTATCCTTATTTGTTAGGCATTTGATTCTATGTTATTTACCGGACGCACAAAAATAATGTCCCTTTGTTGATCACTACCTAGTGAAAACACATATTCTCCAGCTTCTTCAAACTTGTATTTTTTGTAAAAAGCGATTGCTCGTGGGTTTTCTTCCCACACTCCAAGCCAAGCAATATCAGTATTGCGTTCTTCAAAAACTTTAAGACACTCATTCATTAAGTTATGAGCAATACCTTTTCCGTGGAAATTTTTATCGACGTATAGCCTTTGAATTTCACCTGGACAATTAGCTGAAACGCAGCTCGGGGCTTCACTCCACCTGAGCTGGGCGTATGCCACTAACTTGCTATCAACCTCTGCCACGAGAGTGACATATTCTGGGCTAGCAATTTCTTGGCATTGAATTTCCTGTCCGTAACTTGATAGGCAATGAGCATCCATATTTTCACGTGTATTCTGCTCAGAGAATGTATCCCGAAACGTGACGTCAGCTAATTTAGCAAGATCTGTGGCATCTGAAAGTTTTGCCAATCTTATAATGCTCATTGATATCTCCGAAGATGCCTAACGTGGCGTTAAGCGGGCTGCGCGGCAGTTTGCGCAGCTCCGCTTGAACGCCGGGTTAGGCCGCTGCTGGCTCATAAGCACCAACACGTAGTGCAACCAAGACCACGTCGATGGTGGGCTTTGATGCGTTAGCAGGACTAGCGATTTCATCCAAAAACACGAGCTTTAGACCTGCACTCTGAACCAACCGCTCAATCTCCTGCCTTGGTCGGTAGTACACGTAGATTTGGTCACCGC
>Ga0210032_1000435_pt1 | contig 31669 bp, 29 predicted proteins | sample CryGeyCG2114_250_2_FD_185458 | JGI IMG/M metagenome (GOLD analysis project Ga0210032, IMG submission 185458) | Groundwater microbial communities from aquifer - Crystal Geyser CG13_big_fil_rev_8/21/14_2.50 (SPAdes) (version 2) | ecosystem: Environmental > Aquatic > Deep subsurface > Groundwater ... | reverse complement strand
CTGAAGCCTCACAAGAGCCTATTTATTCCTACCAGCCTAATTTTCCTATGGATGCTCCCTTATTCAGCCAGCGAATTGTCAATGAAAATAAGCTGCCAGCAATGAATTCCTCATATCACACCAGTATTGATCAACAACTTCAACAGGGGCTTTCACAAAGAGTCAAAAACTTTGCTCATCTGTTAGATGGAGCAAACACGGTGGCTTTGATGCTGATTGATAATGAGAAATGGTTAGTCAAAGCCTATTTAGGAACCGCCAAATATTCTGATAGACAAAGCCACGGTTACATCGATATGACCCAAGTAATTCGTTCACCAGGTTCGACTTTAAAACCCTTTATTTATGCACAAGCACTGGATCAAAGCATTATTCATTCAAAATCATTATTAGTGGATGCACCAAGAATTCACAGTGATTATCAGCCGCTTAACTTTTCTGGTCATTTTCATGGCCCAGTCAGTGCACAATCTGCCTTACAACAATCACTGAATGTGCCAGCGGTGCAGCTCTTAGAAAAAATGACACCAGACGTCTTTATCAACAAACTGATGAATGTAGGTATTGCTCCACAGTGGAGTGGTTCCGAAGCCAATCTATCGATGGCTTTAGGTGGACTAGGCGTTTCCATGGAAGATTTGATGAGCCTATATGGGGCCATTGCTCGCCAAGGCGTTGTATCTCCCTTAAGATTTTCCGAAACCGATCCATTGGTTGAAAGACGATTGATGTCCCCCCAGGCCGCTTGGATCATCTACGCCATGCTCAGTGATCAAGAAAGAGGAGACCGACTACTCAATTCACAATTTTCAGGCATTGAAAACCACCTCGCTTATAAAACAGGCACTAGTTTTGGCTACCGCGACGCTTGGGCATTTGGTGTCACAGGAAAGTACAGCATAGGGGTATGGGTTGGACGCCCAGATGGCACGCCATCTCCTAATCAATATGGTGCAGCAACTGCACTGCCTTTATTATTTGAAATCAACGACTGGCTCAAAGATAAATCCCACCCCCGCAAACCCAATCAGATCAGCCAATCTGAAATTTGCTGGCCCAGCGGATTAAAAGCAACACTCAATTCAGAGGCCAAATGTCTTATAAGACACCAAGCTTTGGGCATTGACGACCAATTTCCTGCAACGCTATCAGCGACTGCCAATGATCCTTGGCAGGGAGCAACAATGTCATTAAATATCGCCAAAGATAGTGGTCTACGAACCTCACCTTATTGTGAAATTTCAGAAATTCCCATTAAAATCACCCTATGGCCCATCCCAGTTGAACCATGGATAGATGCCCGATGGAGAAGTCGCGCCCTCATCCCATCTCTGGATCCCAGATGTCATCAACAAAATCTAAAACTGGAACAACCTTTAAGCATTCTGTCCATTCAAGATCAATCGCATTTAAGGTTGCTCGATACAGATCAAACGCTGGAGATCCCTCTAGAATCACAAGGCGGCATAGGAGATGTTGAATGGTTTCTAGATGGCAACAAACTCCCGTCCATCGACTCAAAAACCCTATTAAGACTGAAGAGAAGCACCAACAAACGGCAAAAGACAGACTTAACCTTGGGACAACATGAACTCATTGCTATTGATGGTTTGGGCGCAATGGATAAAGTCGAATTTTCAGTGGATAACTGGTAATTTTTCTCGTTATCCACCCTTGCTAATCCTGTTTAACGTCTGTCTCAGGCAATTGCATCACATTAGAAAAAGCATCACGTTCACGTTCATCCGAGATCATTTTCTTCAACCATTCTCTAAATGCAGTAATTTTGGGTTGATCCGCCCAAGCTTTAGGGCAAAGAATGTCATAAGAATATTGACTCGGCAGCACTAAATCAAATGGACGCACCAATCTGCCACTCTGAATATCAAGCTGAGCCAAGACACTATGGCCAATTGCAATACCTTGACCGTAGCGAGCAGCTTGTAAAATAAGATTAGAATGACTAAAAATTGGGCCGTTATTTAGATTCACGCCTTTCACCCCAGCCATATCTAACCAATCTTTCCAGATTGTTATCGACTCATCATGTAACAAAGTGTGATAGCGTAAATCTTCGGGGCTATTAAGTGGTCTGGGTCCATTCAGTAATTCAGGGGAACAAACAGGCACTAAATATTCATCCAATAAGCATTCCACATGCAAATTATCTGAATAATCACTGGGCATCCCAAAATAAATCTGCACATCGACATCATCTCGTCCAAAATCAACCAGATGTTCACAAGATTTCAAACGCACATCAATATCAGGATAGAGTTGGCTAAACTTTTTCAATCGGGGCACTAACCAAGTCACGGCAAAGGTTGGAATCACGCTGACCGTCAAGGCTCCAGAAGCCCCCACCATTTTTAGTCGTTCGGTGGCTTCCCCAAGTTGTTCAAACATTTTGCGGATTGCAGGCCAATAGGATTGACCTTCGTGAGTTAATAATAAGGTTCTATTTCGCCTTAAAAACAATTTCATACCCAAAAATTCTTCTAATGACTTTATTTGATGACTGACAGCGGCTTGTGTCACAAAAAGTTCATCTGCGGCTCGGGTAAAACTTAAATGTCTCGCAGCGGAGTCAAATGCTCTTAAACTGTTGAGTGGCGGCAATCTTCTTGACATATTTTGTAACCTTTGGAGATAAAAAAAGGCAGATTCAAGTCTAATAAATGAACGATAATAGAGTCTGGCAAGGCATCATTGATCCATTAGAAAATCTAATGGAAATCATTATAAATGATCGTTTGATAGGGGTCTACTAAATCATTAAAATGCCCTCCATCAAACAGCCCTGATAACCCTAAAGGTACAGGATATTAAAAATCATTTGCCAGCGAAGGCCTGCACAACTCAATTAGTAGTGTGAGAGGAAAATATCATGAACAGAAAAATTATAAAGGCAATTAAACTGTTAGGTTTTAGCGCACTTTTAGCCACTGCGTGTCAGTCAGTCATAGCAACAGAAATCGTTTTTGGCAATGTTCAAAATCACCAGGAAGGCAGACTTATCGTGACGCCAACCATGGCAAACCGTTTAGAGAGACAACAGGCGAAAATCCTAGCTCAGTTTCAGAAACAAAATTCTGACTATTTGAATAATAAGCAACTGCAACTTGCAGAACTGACAGAAATGTTATCTTACATCCTGATTATGGCTCAACCCCAACCATTAGCATCAGTAAATGGAGAAATTTACTCTAACCTTTAAACCTTTTTCACACAATTTGCAGCCGTTTATTTTTAGTACTTTAGAGCCTTGTCGCTCTAACCTGTTATTAGCACCGTTAGTTGTTTGTAAAGGCTTATACTCCCTCCCTAGCCCTATGGAACTAACACTTAGCTATACAAGCCAGCCCGTTTTGGGCTGGCTTTTTTTTACCCCGAAAAAGCAAATTTATGCGATAATCGCACCACATTAAAAAATCAAATTATTTAATTTCTAAGGTGTTTGTTCCGATGATCTATAGCATGACTGCATTTTCAAGGTTAGAAAAGAGCGCTGACTGGGGACAGGTTCAAATTGAAATCCGCTCCGTCAACCAACGATTCCTTGATTTACAATTTAAACTGCCAGAAATTTTCCGCCATCTTGAGCCTCAGCTAAGACAATTGCTACAAAACAAACTATCTAGAGGTAAAGTGGAATGTAGTCTCAAATTTATTAACACCCAGCAATCAAGCTATTTAACGAGTATCAATAAACCTCTTGCAGAATCTCTTTCCAAAAATATTGACGAACTTAAAGGCCTGTTTAACAGCGATGGTCAAATCAATTGGCTCAACTTATTACAATGGCCAGAAATGATCCAACAACAACCCGAAGATATGACGGAAACAGAAAGCGCCATTTTAACACTATTTGCAGAGGCCATAGACAACCTCATGATCAATCGTGCAAGAGAAGGACAGAGCCTTGCAGAAATCATTCAAGGCCGTTTATCCAGCATGGAGTTACAGGTTCAAAAAGTTCACCAACAACTCCCAGCTATTCTACAATGGCAAAGAGAAAGAATATTACAAAAGTTTGAAGACGCCCAAGTCAAACTCGATACCGAAAAACTTGAACAAGAAATGGTGATGGTAGCCCAAAAAAGTGATGTGGCAGAAGAAATGGATCGACTCCAAACCCATATTGTAGAATTCACCCGAATCCTCAACGAAGGCGGAGCTATCGGCCGCAGACTCGACTTTCTTCTTCAAGAACTCAACCGCGAAGCCAACACCTTAGGCTCAAAATCCATCAATACCGAAACCACTAATGCCTCGGTGGAACTTAAAGTACTGATAGAGCAGATCAGAGAACAAATACAAAACATAGAATAGTTTTTTTACCCGTCCCAGAATGTCTTAAACTGTAGTGGCGAAGATATTCGATGGCACGGAGACTACGCCCGCGAGCATTTTGTTTTTTACAAAATGTTCACGGATCTTTTTGTCTATTCCCGCTTGTGCGCTAATAAAACCTGTTGGCACTACCACGGCGGCTTTGCCGTTGGGTTTTAATGAGGCAATGATATGTTGTAAAAATAGCGAGTAGATCGCCATTTTGTCTTTGGCGGCTTTGGGCACATTAGGAATACCGGCAAAGAAGCGCTCTTGGTTTTCTTTGCTGTCCAGCTCATCCCTAAAGTCGCTGAAATCGAGCTTAAACGGTGGGTTAGAGACAATATAGTCAAAGCGTTTCAGCGCTTTGCCATCTTTAGTGCTCTCGACATGATAGGGGTGGAGCAGGGTATTACCTTGAACCACATTCGGGATCGAGTGCACCAAATTATTTAAGATCAGGTTTAAACGCAGCAGGTTCGACGATTTTTGCGAAATATCTTGGGCGTAAATACGACAGCGGTTTTTCCCAATGGCGTGATCTACGTTCATTCATAGCGTGCCTGAACCTGCGGATGGGTCGTAACAACTTCGCGAGTCTGGCGTAGGGTATTTTTCAGTTTGTCAGCCAGTAGCAGCTCTTCCTCACCGATTTTGACAAACTTGAAGATGACGTCTTCGAGTGAGCGGTTAGGTGAATATTTTGAATCTTTGATCATGAAACTTTGATCATGCAGTTGATAAGTTTTTGTGTCATAATTTAACCGCTTTCTTGGCGTTCTCAAATATGGGGCTTGATCGAAACATATTTGATCATAGATCGTCATGAAATTCGATCATTTATATTTTTTTCAATGAGTTAACCTGAAGTTTCGTGGGGATCACTCAGCTTCTACAAGGAACAAAACAATGCCATCTATAAATCCTATGTTTATTGGCGCAGTGATGGGATTATCTGAAATTGGGCTTGCTATTTTTAAACGGTCTGGTGGGGATGCTCAGTCTAAAGACGGGGGTACTTTGGCTAAGCTTTGGATTATTATTACACTCTGTATCAGTATCGCGAGTATTGTGCCTCATATGGTTTCTCAGGCAACTATTACAATCAATTTGAATGAAATCGCCTTGGTTGTGTTTATTTTTGGTTGGTTTTTACGTTGGTATTCTATTATTTATTTAGGCAAGTTTTTTACGGTGAATGTTGCGATTGCTCAGGATCATCGGGTGATTGATACGGGGCCTTATCGCTTTATCCGTCACCCTTCCTATACTGGCCTGCTTCTTGAGCTTTTAGGCTTCGGTCTCTTTTTACAAAATTGGCTATCTCTCACCATACTGCTTGTGCCTATTACCTTGGCTTTTGTGAATAGAATGGCTGTTGAAGAGAAAGCACTGGAATCTTTCCTTGGCATAGCATACGCAAATTACAAAGCGAGAACCAAAAGACTGATTCCTGGTGTTTACTAAAATTATTATTGAACATTATCCATAGCATTGCGCTTGTAGCTTCCTCGGTTTTGGACTTTTCTTTCATGGGATTTGGGAATAAGGCTATGATTGAATAATTGAATAATTTAGTAAGCTTCGGTATTATCTATAATCCTACTTACCCCACCCAGAGTGATGATGTCTATCTTATGGCAACTTTAGGACATTTATATATTGTTTCGGCTCCTTCTGGCGCGGGTAAAACCTCTTTGGTCAATGCCTTGGCTGAGCGATTAGACAATCTACAAATATCGGTTTCTCATACCACTCGCAAAAAGCGCGTGGGTGAAGTGGATGGCGTTAATTATCACTTTATTTCGATTGAGCAATTTCAAAAGAAGATTAGTGACAAAGCTTTCTTGGAATATGCTGAAGTTTTTGGCAATTATTATGGCACTGACCACGCTGACGTTGAGCGGTTATTATGTCAAGGCATTGATTTAATATTAGAAATAGATTGGCAAGGCGCAAGACAAATACGCAAAGCAATGCCCCAAGCCATTAGTGTTTTTGTGCTTCCGCCTTCTTTAGGGGCACTTCATGAACGCTTGACCAATAGAGGACAGGATGATGAGACGGTGATAGCCAAAAGAATGCAAGCCGCGAATGAAGAAATGATTCATTATCCAGAATATCAATATTTGATTATTAACGATTGCTTTAACACAGCACTGGATGAGTTAGAATCTTTAGTTATTAGTCATCGCTTAACCTTAGAAACACAACAGACTAACCACAGTGATTTATTAAATGCTTTAATCCAGATTCAATAGTTGGATCTGGGTATAATTAACTTACCCCAATAGGTTCAAATTCAAAATCATCCCTTTTATAACCTTCTCAGGAGATAACCATGCGTCCAAGCGGCCGTACCAGCAACCAACTTCGTCCCATTACCATCACTCGCCAGTATACCAAACACGCTGAGGGTTCAGTACTGATTGAGTTTGGTGAAACTAAGGTTTTATGCAACGCTTCTGTTGTTGATGGCGTACCTCGTTTCCTCAAAGGAAAAAATCAAGGCTGGATCACCGCAGAATATGGCATGTTACCTCGCGCTACTCATACCAGAAATGACAGAGAAGCTGCTCGTGGAAAACAATCGGGTCGTACTCAAGAAATTCAACGTTTAATCGGCCGCTCACTGCGTGCGGCTGTTGATCTCAAGAAATTGGGCGAAGTGACTATCACTATCGATTGTGATGTGATCCAAGCCGATGGTGGCACTCGAACAGCGTCTATTACTGGCGGTTGTGTCGCCTTAGTGGATGCCATTAATCAGTTACGCAAAAACAAAAAATTATCGGGCAATCCTCTCAAACATCTAGTGGCAGCAGTATCTGTTGGTATTTTTGAGGGCGAAGCGGTTTTGGATTTGGATTATGATGAAGACTCAAACGCAGAAACCGATTTGAATTTAGTGATGACTGAAGCCGGTGGATTTATTGAACTGCAAGGTACAGCGGAAGCAGGTACTTTTGATGCCGATCAGCTACAAGAAATGCTACATCATGGTAAAAACGGCATGAATGAGTTATTTGAACTGCAACGCCAAGCACTCAACAATTAATAAGGTTTCGTTATGAGCGATTTTCGTCAACAATTTATCCAGTTTGCCATTGAAAACCAAGTGATTGGTTTTGGTGAGTTCACCTTAAAATCTGGCCGAATTAGCCCTTATTTTTTTAATGCGGGCTTATTTAACACCGGTGAACAGCTGGTTAAACTGAGTCGTTTTTATGCCCAAGCTATTGAAGATTCAGGCATTCAGTTTGATGTGTTATTTGGCCCTGCTTACAAAGGTATTCCCTTAGCCACCGCCACATCCATGGCTTTGTCCACAGAGTTTGGCCGCAATACCCCCCTTTGTTTTAACCGCAAAGAAGCTAAAAATCATGGTGAAGGTGGCAATCTGGTTGGCGCACCATTAAAAGGTGATATTCTGATTATTGATGATGTAATCACTGCGGGCACTGCCATTCGTGAAGCCATGGACATTATCACCCAAGCCGGTGCAAAACCAGCGGCAGTGGTGATTGCCTTAGATAGACAAGAGCGCGGTAAAGGCACGCTCTCTGCGATTCAAGAAGTTGAACAGCAATTTGGTCTGCCGGTGATATCTATTATTAAACTCTCTGACATTGCGGATTACCTCAACCAAAATGGCGATAAAGGCTTGCTGGGTAAAATTGAGCAATATCGCCAAGATTATGGCATTTGAGCAGAGATTGTTTAATCTATGGTGATTTAAAAAACTAGCGATGGCGATGATCAAAGGGATCAAAGGGGTCAGAGTTAATTGATTCTGGTTTTTTATTAGAAAGGTTGATTAGAAAGGTGTGTCCCAATGAATTTTCCAATGAATTTTTCCCGATGAATTTTCTTTTAAGTGGACGGGTTAGCCAGCTTCGCTGGGCAAAAAAAAGGGCCGCAAAAGCAGCCCTTTTTTATTCTGGATGGTTAGTTTTAACGTATACGACGTCTACTAATACCAGTAACCAATACGAGTAACATCAAGAACCATTCAAAGCTACCCCCCGATTTTTTATTCTCGACTCTCACAGTGAATGTTTGAGGAGCCGAAAGGCTAAGATTATCTCTCGCCACAACAGTGAATGAAAGTGTTTCATCGTCATTCACATCTGGTGCTGTGAAATTAAGCGTGTTTGTAATAGTACCTACATCAACGCTTGTTCCAGAGACTTGAGTCCAAGTATAAGTGAGTGCGTCCCCATCAACATCACTTCCAGTCACTGAGAGAGAAACGGCTTCCCCTTCTTTAACTGTGACAGTTGATCCAGCTGTTATTGTCGGAACGTCATTCACTGGCGTTACCGTAATGACAAAGTTCGTACTCACTGAGTCAGCAGGCTTCTCGTTGTCTGTTACCACGACAGAGACTGCAATATCACCATTAAAGTTAGTATCAGGTGTGACTGTAAATGCTCCGTCAACGATATCACTCACTGTTCCAGAATCAGCGGTTACAGTAATAGTATTAGCAACACTATCATTGTCTGTGATTTCTAAAGCTCCAGAGAACACAGTATCTTCAGCAATAGTTGTATTACCAATTGAGTTAAGAGTCAGGTTACTGGCCACATGAATATTGGTAACAGTATCCGCTGAAGTACTACCCAAATTATTGGTACTACTCGTTACTAGAGGACTTACATTATCGCCAGCAGCCAAATTAGTAATGGTGCCAGTGAAAGTAATTTCGGCAGGGCTAGTGTTATTCACAGGTGTATGGCAAATCACCAAACCTGAGTGAATATCTGTGACAGAACCGATTTCAGCCAGACCCGTATTAGGATTGGCATAAATTTCGGTAATACCATCGTTTCCATCAGCATTTTCGAAACCAACCGTGCCGCCCAATTGGTCTGCAAAGTTGTGAGCCACATTGTCATAAGCATACATGATTTGGCCTGTAGCATTATCGAACACTACTTCAAAATCGAGTATATCATCAACAAAGGTTTGTCCAGCAGCGAATGCCCAGTGGTGCATTTTATCCCATTCCATAAAAGTGAATGGTCCTGCTGTTGCTACACTCATGCCACTGCCTGCAGCCGTATCAAAGAACATATCTCTCCAGAATGGGGCGACTAAATTATTAGGCGCCTCAGCGTCAGGTAATAACTGGTTAACCCAGGGAGCACCTCCAGCAGAACCAGAGAAGAAGGCAAAACCATCGTCAGTCACAGTTATAGCATCATAGGTCGTTCCCAAGAATGTCCCTGAAACACCAAATGTACCTGTTGTGGTATCACCATCAACGCTAGATAAACCAATTCCAAATAATGCCAAATCAATATAGCCTCCACCTTGCCCAAAATCAGGCAGTGAACAGCTGGCATCGTTGTCGTTGTTACTGATTTGGTAACTATTAATCACATTTGGACCAAATATAGCCACCTGCTGACCTGACCAGATAAATCCATTTTGATCCAATGTAACCGTTCCTGAGCTTGCCTGAACTGTTGATGAGTCAATTTTTATCCCTGCAGGCATTGTTGATTTAACCACATAATCTAAATCTTCCATTGATTCATTGAGTGCGATATCAATGGTGAAATTAACCTTGTCTCCAACAACAGCCTCGGTCATATCAGAGCTGAGAGAAACGTCATCCGCTCCTCGTCTTAGAATAACTAAGGTAGAACCTAAATCTCCCGGTGTACTTGCAGAAGATGAAGAATCGAATGCCCCTAAGAACACATCACCAGCTTCCATGTCAGCATTCCACTGTAAACGAAGATTAAAAGGTGTATCTTCGTTGATGGAGCTATTTTGTGCGGTGACAGAGAAATTACCCTGAGATTGTTCAGACGCAAAACCTGTTAAAAGATCATAAGTATCGACAGCACCATCACCAGAAGATTGCCAGTTTTGAACCACAACCCAATAATTTCCTGGCTCAACATCATTCACTAAACAACGTTCATTCGCTTCTGCTGTTGCGGCGACACAAATTTCTTCATCTTCTTGAGGAATGCCGTCACCATCGTCAAGACCAACACGCAAATCAAGATCGGGAGCTGTTGAATTCGCCAATTCGACCAACAAGGCTAAACTTGGACTGGTGACATTTAACCAGCTCACAGTAACACCATCCGTTAAATCATCATAAGGGGTGCTGTTATCTGAATCCATAGGAGATGAAAGACTGGAACTAACCGCCTTATTCAAACCATGAGTCAATGCGGTGAAGTCCGATATAGCCAGTGCAGTCACATTTGGAATCAATGTTGAACCCGCATTACGGTGGATTTCCGCTTGAAACTCAGTGGGAATAGTACTGGTTTTAGCCACAACATATAAGGGTAAATGTGCTTCAGGAATTGCATCTGAAGAGGGGGTCAGTTTAATACCACCAAATGCACTTTCTCCAGTCGCAAAACCAGGCATATTTGCGGTCACGGTCACAGTTTGACTTTGACCAGCGGTCAGTGTAAACGTTGAAGGTTCAACGCTAACCACTAATCCAGCAGTGTTAGCAAAACCTGAAGTTGTCCATTCACCATCAACTGTCGCCGTAAAGGTTCTCTCCCAAGTACAGATTGCTGGACATTCGCCATTACCAAGACTCGCGATATTTAAAGTGGTTGGATCGCCACCCATAGCTGGATTTGCAGCCTGGTAATTAGCAAAAGTTTCATCCATCACCAAACCAGATTTGACCGCCAAATCAACACGTACGCGTCCTGCACCTACATCCAGGGCATCAGCGGGTGTTTGCCCATCTTCTTTTCTGACCTCTGTTGTTGCTGTCATCATGAGAGCTGAGCGGATATTATCAGCGGTCCAATCAGGGTGAGCAGATTTAACTAAAGCACCCGACCCTGCTACATGAGGTCCAGCCATTGACGTCCCACTTAAGAAAGCGAAATCGGCAGGGCCGTTTCCTGAAACATCATGTCCTCTTTGTTGATCTGAGTATGCCGCATAAATACTCACACCAGGGGCAGCGACAGAAGGTACAATAATATCTGGGAAGTTTGTTGGGCCTCTTGACGAAAATGCAGCCAAATCATCAGCTTGACCAATAACTTTTGTCGGTACCGTATTAATTGTCACTTCAGTATCTGGTGCTGTTTCTAAACTGGCAACCATCGCAGCGCCAGAATTTTGAGAAATCCCTACAGAAGGAATAGTTGTTGAATCAGTTCCCCCCATTGCAATCGGTGTATCACCACCAGTATTATTAAAGACAACGACTGCTAATGCACCAGCGTCTGCCGCATTGGTGATTTTTTGGGCAAAAGAACAACTACCACGACTAATTAATGCTAATGAATTTTCAAAAACTGCTGGTTGAAATGCATTACAACCTTCAAAATTAGAAGCATCTATGGTTCCGGAATATTTGATAGGTGCAGTAAGAGGCGCATCTAAAGCGGGGCCATCACTTTTAGCGTAATTGAAAATATCCCCACCAAACTCCAAATCAAAACTAATTGAACGACCATGGGTTGAAGCAGCAACTGCAGCATACCAAGGTGAGGGTTTAAATGCAGTATGGGCATCAGGACCACTGTTACCTGCAGATGTTGCCACAAAAATACCCGCAGCATTTGCACTTAAGAAAGCTTGTTCTTCAGCATTTTGCCAAGGATTGATATCTGAGCTACCCCCAATAGAGTAGTTTAATACGTCAACGCCTTCTCGAATTGCATCATCAATGGCAGCAACGGTTGAGCCGCCACCACTACAACCAGAATAAGCATCGCCAGAATTTCCAGGGCGACACACTTGATATGCAATGATATTAGCATGCGGTGCTACACCTGAAATTCTATCAAACTTGAATCCTGTTGTATTCACACCATCAGAGTCAGGTAGTGGCTCAGAATCCAACATGTCTACATTTAACAGCACATTTCCACCAGCAGTACTTGCTGTGTGGGAACCATGTCCATTGTAATCTTCACCATTCGCGGCAGGAGGAGTATCTCCAAATACATCCGTGTCGGCATAAACATCTGTTACCCAACCATAATGATGCACACCAATTAATTTGTCGTTACATAATCCTGGAAAATCAGCAGCACAATCACCGACATAACTACCTGCGCCATAGGGGTTAGTATGATCGTAACCATCTCCACCGATGTCAGCAAAAGAAGGATTATCTGTATTAATACCGGTATCAATCATACCAATAATAACCCCTTCACCTTGGTGAACTGTTCCCGTTGCCGTGCCATCCCAAACATTGGGAGCCCCAATCAAAACTGGCCCTTGATCAGTATTAAGCTGTTTAATTTCTTCCCTCTCGACAAAGGCGACATCGCGCATGGAAGCCACTTTAATCGCTTGCTCTTGAGTCATTTTGACAGATAAACCATTAATGGCATATTTGAAAGTTCTATTAACAACAAGATTCGTTCCAATTTCAGAGCGAGCTTTACTCAAGAAATCCTGTTGCTTATTATCTAAATAATTGACATACGACTTAACTTCCGGACTTTTCGCATTCAGCTTTAAGCTTTGTTTTTTCTGCACTGGATTTAAATTTTTTGCAATGCCTTTAACACCTATTTTCTTGATTACTTGTGGGTTAGTCGCTTTATATGGCGCTAAGTGCCCATCATAACTTGCAGCAGCCTGATCTTTTAAACGGACAATATAATTGGAAGTTCCCGTTAGGCCTTGTTCTATTTTTATTTTTGACGATAATTGCTTACGCACAAAACTCTTAGCAGATTTTTTTTGTACAGCTACAGCTTTGATGCTTATCGGTTGATTAGCCACGCTAAATGGTTTAGCTGCCGGGAATATGGGGGCAGTTTGCACGGCTGCTCCAATTCCTGCTGCATATAATGCAGCTAATACAGCCACAGATGATTTTATTTTCATTTCAATACACCTCTATTATTTTTATTCCAGAAGGTAGATATTCTAAAACTATATTGCTCAATAACTCCTTTTCACTAGAGATATACTCCCGCATTCCAAGTTTTAGAAAATCTCGCAGCAAAGAGCATATAAGAAATTACAGGCAATTTATAGTGTAATATTCACACATTTAGACAGTTAGAAGTGATGATAAAATAATGGTTTGATGCCTGAATTTTAGCTAACCATCTGAACCACAAGGGTTATATGCAATATATCCCATCTATAACCCCAAAATCAGCTACAATAATTTTTAAACTATTTGCTTTAATTCGCTGTTGACTCTAAGGGTAAACAACCACTTTTCATCAATTCCATCATATTTTGTAATCGATATTCAATGGTTTTTTGTTGCATTTGATACCAAGGGCGGTTGAGAAAGACTGGTCCTAAGTTCGACTCAAACTTCAATTGCAACCAAATTTCTGGGTCATTATCTTCTATGCTAATGGAGAAGCTTTGATTGTTGATTGTTTGCAGTGCAACATATTCATTTTCCACCAAACTATTGATGGTCCAAAGTTGACTGTTTGGGGATAGATTAGCTAGCGCTATTTGATCATTTTTCTTTAAGTGGATACCTGAATGATTCCATTCACCCCCCCATTTTTGCCAATTTTTGGCGTTATTGATGCATTGAAAAAAAACAGGGGCAGAAATAGAAACGGCCATCCCAGATTCAACAATCAAATAGCGCGGCAAGAGTAAACTCCAAAGAATATAGGCACTCGCCAACAGCGCAACACCAATAAAGATAATTTTTTTGAGCGTTCTATGCATCGTGCTATCTTTTGTGTTAAAGCCTTAAGGATGCCAATTCTGTAGCGCTTCCAAGAAAAACGCCTGCCCGTTAAACTTCAATACCACACCATCAGGGGTGATATGAGTCACTTCAATTTTTCCATCCATTTTTTCCCCAATCACCAACATGGTTTGATTCAGAGAAACGAAGCTAGTATTTTCATCGCCTGTATAAACATGGCTGGTAAATTCAATTGCCGGAATTTTAGATTGAATATCGCTGGGCAATTCAGACAATGAGGGATATGGATGCGTTTTTTGAGTTTTCGGCTGTTTCTGTATGGTGCTTTTTTCTGTGTTTTTTGCTTTTTCAACCAGTTCTTGTGGTTTTTTTGAGTAGGTTTCCTCGGCATCAGCGTTATTGTCCAACTTCAATGCATTGGCATCTTCACGGCTGCCAGCTTGTTGTTCAACATCTTCATCATCCACCTTTTTATCCTCTATTTCATCCGCTGCGTTCGTTTTATAATCAACAGCATCTTGCTGTAAAATTTTGGAATGAGTGGAAATAACCTGCATGGTTGGAAGCGTTTTTTGTGGCGATTGTGACTTGGGAACATAATGAGGTTGTCTTTCTACAGGTTGTAGGGATATGGCTTTTTTAGGCGTTTCATTTTTATAAATAGGCATCTTTCCCTCAGCCTTATTTTGAGGAACTTCAAGTTTTTTATCAGCAGCGGCACTGTTTTCAGGAGATACCAATATTTTTGTGACAAAAACAATGACTAGCAATAACAACACGATGCCCCCAGCTATCATCCATAACCTTTTATTGGGTTGTAATTTTTGTGGCACATATCCTGTGTGATTGCTCGACAGATCAGGAACCCCCTGTTGTTGGCGTTCCCTTTCGGATTTTTTGATAGCATCAAGAATGAGTGACAAGACCCACCTCCTTAAAATTTGATAGATTTTCTAACCTTGGTAAAGTGGCGTCAGTAAGTTGATTGATCAACATAATGGTGCGCAAACCTGCAATGCCATCCGCATCCAAGCCATAGTGTTTTTGGAAGTTTTGTAATTGCTTTTCAATTTCACGATCAAAAATAATCGACTCTGGCACAATACTATCCTTTGCTGCTTGAGGTTGTGTAATCATTAACAAACTTTTTTCTAACCACTGCACTGAAACCCCAGTATCGCCATAACGTATGGGTTTACTAAAATTGATGGGGGGCTTCCAGAATATCAGGTACTCCCCTGCCCACATGGATTCTATTTGAGTCTTATCCAACCAGGCGATAAAACCATTTTTAAGAATCGCCATGCGATTTGGTTCCATACCCACAACATTTAAATAAAAACTTCTGCCTTGTATTTTAACCGTAATAATTGCTGGACGATCCATGGTGCGTAACTCCCACCAACTGCCTTGGGCGCTTTCACAGCTTAATTGTATATCTGCCAATTGATAGCATCCACTTAATCTACCAACACCCCAAATTTCAGATAATTGAGAGAAAGCTTCCAGATAAGAAGAGGTTAACGCCAAAATGGGAGAAGGACTGTCAGTACTAGATGCAGCTTGATCTTCTGTTGTTTGAGTGCTATTTGCAGGAGATACCGACGTTGGATCTGCTTCGTAAGGCAAAGCATTTGGTTCATTCACTTTCACTTGACTCTGGGTGTTCGCTGCAACAGTATTCTCTGTGTTCGTTGGTTCAGAAGCCACCGCAGAAAAAGTTTGTTTCGTGAGAGTATTGGTTTGGTTCTCGGATGTTTTGAGGCCTGTCAACCAGCTTCCCATAAGGATACCCACAGTAAGCAATAAAACACCAGCAATCGCTTGGTATATTATTGGGCTTTTTTGGGAAGATTTGTGCAGATTTCCAGAATCAGCCTTACCTTTGCTCCCTAAAACCTCCATTGCCGCTTGTTTAACTAAAAATACGTCAACTTGCCGAATCCCTTTAGCATAAGCGCCCAATAATGCCCGGTCACAAATGGTATTGATTAAACGAGGAACACCCTGACTAATATTTTGAATGGTTGCAATGGCAGTCTCTGTGAAAATGGCTTTATCGCTACCAGCCACCGCCATTCTATACTGAATATAGCCTGTTGCATCTTCAAGTGATAAAGGGGCTAGATGATATCTGGCGGTAATACGTTGAGATAACTGCCTAAGTTCTGGCCGATCTAATATATCTTTTAATTCAGGCTGACCAATGAGGATGATCTGTAATAACTTAGTTTCATTGGTTTCTAAATTGGTTAACAGACGAATTTGCTCCAGGACTTCCGGATCTAAATTTTGAGCTTCATCAATTAATAAAATGGTATGACGTCCCTGTGCATGGGATCTTAAAAGGTGAGCATTTAATACATCATTGAGATGTTTTAAACTCACATCGTCCTGAATAAAGTTCAGCTCCAGATCATCACAAATACTCTCTAGCAGCTCTAACGCTGATAACCGAGGGTTTAGGATAAAAGCAATATCCGTCTCTTCAGGTAATTGTTCTAAAAGGCAGCGGCATACGGTGGTTTTCCCCGTACCCACTTCACCTGTCAATAAAACAAAGCCGCCACTATCACCAATACCAAATACCAAATGTGCCAGGGCTTCGCGATGAAGCTCACTCATAAAAAGATATTTGGGATTTGGCGCTATGGTAAAGGGCCTTTCTTTAAATCCAAAATGTTCGCAATACATAGCTTTAATGTCTTTTTAGGCTAATTCTTATTTTTTAGGATTTGGATTGTGGCACGCAAATCCTCAACAAGCAAATATCTCTAGCCTGAGAAGTTGTAAATAGCTTCGGACTCTCGCATTCTGCCTATTTTTGTTATAACCTAAAGCACAAAACATCAAGCCATACCATTAACTGAAATCATGTTCAATAAAGATTTACACACCAGCTTCCCCATCATTCCTGATACAAAAGTCTATCAGGTGGGTGGAGTGGTACGTGATCGTTTACTGAACTTGCCCGTTAAAGATATTGACTGGGTCGTGGTGGGAGCCACCCCCAAACAGATGTTAAAACGAGGTTATCAGCAAGTGGGTAAGGATTTCCCGGTGTTTTTACACCCTAAAACCCATGAAGAATTTGCGCTGGCGCGAACTGAACGCAAAACGGCCTTGGGTTATCATGGCTTTGAATTTAATACCTCACCAAAAGTCACTTTAGAGGAAGATCTGGCTCGGCGGGATCTCACCATCAATGCCATGGCTTTATCAGCCAATGGTGACATTATCGATCCCTATCAGGGTCAACAAGATCTCAAGAATAAATATTTACGCCATGTGTCGAATGCCTTTTGCGAAGATCCGGTCAGAATTTTAAGAATTGCTCGCTTCGCCGCTCGCTATGCGCATTTGGGTTTTCAAGTTGCACCAGAAACCGTTGATTTAATGAAGTCAATGGTCAAAAATGGCGAAGTGGATGCGCTAAGCCCTGAACGAGTGTTTCAAGAGTTTTGTGGGGCATTGAAGGAGAAATCACCTCAAGTATTCCTTGAAACCCTAAGAACCTGCCATGCACTCAAGGTCATTTTCCCCGAAATCGATCAACTTTTTGGCATCCCCAACCCACCGCAATGGCATCCAGAAATTGATACGGGCGTTCACACCTTAAAGGTTTTACAACAATGTAGTTTGCTCACTCCAGATCCCATGGTTCGTTTTGCTTCGATTTGTCATGATCTGGGTAAAGGGCTGACTCTCAAACAATACTGGCCAAGCCATAGAGGACATGAAAAGAAAGGTGTCCCGGTTGTAACAAAACTCTGTCATCGATTAAGAGTTCCAAAGCAATGGCGCGAACTCGCAGAACTCTGTTGTGAATATCATATTCATACCCACAAACTTTCAGAAATGAAAGCCAGTACCATTGTGAAAACTTTGGAAAAGATGGATGCTTTTCGTCGTCCAGAGCGATTTTTACAATATCTCATTGTGTGTGAATCAGATTCCAAAGGAAGAACTGGCTGGGAAACCAAACCCTATCCTCAAAAAGCCTATTTTCAAACCCTCCAACAAGCAGCCAGTCAAATTGATACGCAACAAATTGCCAAAGAATGTGATAATCCCAAAGAAATATCGCAACAAATCCATGAAGCAAGAGTCAATGCACTGCATCTTATTCATAAGCACGGGCAACCATCAGAACAACATTAGCATTTTGTTAACCTCAACCCTTAGCGCTGTTATCGCACTCACCAAATAGAAGAAACATTATGGCATTTATAGATATTATTCCTCCAGAAAACGCTGAGGGTGAACTGAAAGAAGTTTACGATCAAGTCATCAAAAGCCGTGGCGCTGTTGCCGAGGTATTGCGCTTACATAGCCTCAATCCCAAGTCACTCACCACCCATGTTGATCTGTATATGGGCATTATGTTTGGTAAATCGCCTTTAAAACGCCATATTAGAGAAATGATGGCTGTGGTTGTCTCTAAAGCCAACAACTGTTACTACTGCCAAACTCATCACGGTGAAGCACTGAATAACTTCTGGAAGGATGAAAACCGTGTTGAACAATTAAAAGCGGATTTCACTCAATGTGGTTTAACCGAGAAAGAACTAGGATTAGCGCAATATGCCTGGCAATTGACGCAAGATCCTTCGGCTTCAACTCAACAACAGATCGACTCACTGAAAGCTTTAGGTTGGAGTGACCGAGCGATATTAGATGCAGCTCTGGTGATTAGTTACTTTAACTTTGTCAATAGAATGGTACTGGGACTAGGTGCTCATATCGAGGAACATCAAGGGAAAGGATTTGTATACGATTAAATTGTTTAGAAGCAACGACCCATACGACTGCATGGGTCGTTGCTAACAATTGTGGAGATTTTCACATTCGAAACTACAATCCGTTGGCTTTCAATTCTCCCTTCAAATCTTCAGCTTAAAAGCCACCCCATTAAAACAACGCCTAATAAAAGACGATAGATAACAAAGGGCAACATACCTAATTTTTCTAAGAGTTTTAAAAAGTAATGGATACTTAAATAGGCACTGACTGCTGAAACACAAATTCCTAAACCCATTTGGCCCCAAGGTACAGTCTCTGTTTGTTGAATGAGTTCAATGCCTTTTAATCCACCAGCCAATACAATCACAGGAATGGAGAGCAAGAAAGAAAATCTAGCCGATCCTGAACGACTCAAACCCAACATAAGGCCAGCGGTCATGGTGGCTCCCGATCGAGAGGTGCCAGGTATTAGAGCAAGCATTTGAGCGCAACCCACCCAAAAAATATCCTTGTAAGTTAGTTGGTATTCACTTCTGGTGTTTTGTGCAGCTAATCTATCAGACCACCATAAAAATCCGGCAAAAATCAAAGTGGTGGTTGCAATTACCATAGAAGTGCGTAAATTATCTTCAATAAAATGTTGGAAGATAAGCCCCGCAAATCCAACAGGAACAGTTCCCCACAATACCGCCCAAGCCAAACGACTATCATCCGTTGCCTGTTGTTTGAATACATGATTAAACCATGCAAGGGTCATGGCTTGAAGTTCCTCTTTGAAATAAGCAATAACGGCCATTAACGTCCCAACATGAACCGCCACATCAAAAGCATTACCCTGAGGAGGCCACCCAAAAATCTCAGCAGGTAAAATCAAATGCGCGGAGCTGGAAATAGGTAAAAACTCGGTTAATCCTTGTATAAGGGCTAAAATGAAAGCATGAAAATAACTCATATTTTTTACTCAGTAATCATTAGGTTGTCTTAGTTCAACCTATACACAATTATAAACGACCGCGACGGTCTCCCCGCTGAAATCCCACTAAATAGGGCAATGAAACGTTCTTAGTGAAAGCAATCACCTTAAAAATTTCACCCATTTCCGTCGGCAACATCAAAATTTTAGCTTGCTGTGAATATCGCAACATAACTTCTGCTTTTTCTCCCGCTAATTCTGTCATGCGTTCCAATAGACCACAGTTGGTCAAAAAATTAGCCTGATCAATATAACCAGAAACCCCCAGTCCCTTGGCAAAGCCTGTTTCTGCCAGTGATGTGAAATCCACATGGGCGGTAATATCCTGCAACCCCAATAAAACCAGTGGATCAGAATGCGCATGATGGCGGTAATGACACATTAATGTGCCAGATCGTTGTGAATGATAATATTCCGCAGCAGGAAAACCGTAGTCGAGAAGTAAAATGATCCCCTCTTCCAGAAAATCCGCTAAAGACTCCATCCAAACACTTTGTAAAAAATTAACTTCTGTTTGGTAATTTTCTGGAAGATCATGGGCTATTTGACGAGCTTGATACCATTTCTCAATGTCTTGATCTGCCTTTTTAAATTCAAAAAAGAATTTGTCCTCATGACTGACTACCACTTTTTCAAAAAGCTCACCGTCTTGACTTTCTATTAAACGAACGCCCATGGCATCAATCACTTCATTCGCCACAATCGCCCCTTTAAAGCCTTTTTGGGGCAATTCATTTAACCATTGCACTTTTGAAAACAAATGAGGAATATGCTTTTGTAAATAATGTTGTTGCCTCTCTCGCAGTTCTGCAGAGCGCTCTAAAATAAAATAATATTGCGGTAAGGTATCGAGCTCTTCCAGTCTCAAAAGAATATCGGCTGCCATTGTTCCTTGACCGGCGCCCAACTCAAGGATTTGAGGATGTTCAATCACACCCAAGACCTGTGCTATTTGCATAGCCAAACAGTCTGAAAATAAAGGAGAAATTTCTGGTGCAGTAACAAAATCGCCAGACTCACCAATTTTTTGAGCGCCAGCGGCATAATAACCCAACCCAGGCGCATATAAAGCCAATTCCATGAAATCTTGGAAATTAACAAATCCACCATTTTCGAGCATTTTATTCTGTATAAAATGATGTAGCTTCTCACTATGCACGATAGCTTCAACGGAAGGAATGGGCAAATCACCCAACTGTTTGAGTTGTTCTTTTAATCGCTGATGGTAACTAGAAAGCATGGCAGCCAAATTTCACTCCAAGGGTTTGCTTGGTTTCAACAAAGGTATCAGCTTTTGCGGCAAATTAAACTCTGTCCATAGTTGTTGCATACTGATTTTTAATACGGGATGTAACAAATTAGGTGCTAATTCCGACAACGGCCAAAGTACAAAAGCATAATCCACTATATCGGTCCGAGGAAGCTTCACAGGTTTATCACACACCCTATCGCCATAAAGTAATAAATCTATATCGATGGTTCGAGGTTTGAATTTTGCCCGAGGCTGCAACTCATTGATATCTTGGTCTATATTCTCTAGATCAGCGCTTCCCACAATATCCTCAAGCTGTTGCAACTTTCTTACAAGCGCCTCTAGCTCAAGGACCGTTTCGATTTTAGCCACTAAGTTAATAAAATCCTCGCCTGAAAATCCTACAGACTCACTTAAAAACTGGCGTGAAAATTCGCAAGACTGAAAAGTTTGTTTCAATAAATCTAAAGCCTTAGGAATATATTTTTCAGGCTCAACATTACTACCGATACCCAAATAAATCGTATTCATCGTAAATTCAAAGACACCGTTCTATCATGACACCCACAGTGCTCGCCCGCTCTACAGCACCTGGTTTAGTCAATGTAATTTTAACCCGCGCCACAGAAAACTCCACCAAGATTAAATTAGCGACTTTCTCCGCCAAGGTTTCAATCAACTGAAACTGCGTAGATTCAACATATTGAATCACACGTTTTGAAACTTTGTTGTAGTCGAGAGCTTGCTCTATTGAATCTGACTGAGCTGCCGGACAAGTATCCGTTGCCATTTCAATATCAAAACAAAGCAACTGAGGCTTTTCTCTTTCCCAATCAAAAATGCCTATAATGGTGTAAGTTTTTAACGCTTGAATAAATATAGTATCCATATATACCCGACAAATTTTAGTTAAAAACGGCTAGCTATTAAGGGGCAACAGGGTATACTTATTTGCATTTAACTTCCACTTTTTTCACTGTATTTCAGCTTGGCTCAGGGAGTGTGTTTTGTTATTTATTGGTTTACTCATTTTATCTTATGTCTTGGGTTCTCTCTCCAGCGCTATCTTGGTTTGTCGATTTTTATCCCTACCCGATCCCAGATTAAGCGGCTCTCATAATGCAGGCAGCTCCAATGTCTTACGTACATCAGGCACAAAAGCCGCTATGTTGACTTTCTTGGGGGATGTGAGCAAAGGCATTGTGGCGATAGGCATAGGGCAATGGATGGAATTGCCGATGCATCAACTTGTCTGGCTATCATGTGCCGCTGTTGTGGGGCATATCTGGCCAATATTTTTTGAATTTAAAGGAGGCAAAGGCGTTGCAACTGCTTTGGGTGCGATGATTGTCCTGAGTTATCCCTTTTCAATCAGCTTGATGTTGATATGGTTAATCGTTTACTTCATCTTCCACTACGCTTCTGTTGCCAGCCTATTCAGTGCTATCAGCGCACCCATTTTAAGTTATGCCTTTTTTCCCGAATTATTCAGTATCACTCTGGTATTAATGATGCTCACATTGTGTAAACATCGAAGTAACCTACAACGACTAAAACAGGGAAAGGAAAGTAAACTATAACCCCGACAACCTCAGCTTAAATTGGCTAAAGGCCATCTCGCTTTAGCATTAAAAGCTAAGGGTTCAAAACATCCAGCTTGAAAACGACGATAACCCGCATAAGCGATCATTGCGCCATTATCAGTACAAAATTCAGGTCGTGGATAATAAACCTGATAGCCACGTGCCTTAGTTTCTTCGCTTAATTTTTCACGCAAACGACGATTCGCACTGACGCCCCCCGCAACCACTAAACGTTTAAGCCCTGTTTGCTCCAAAGCACGTTTACATTTAATAGCCAAGGTATCCACCACCGCTTGTTCAAAAGCCAAAGCAATATCTGCCTTAGTTTGATCGGAGCCATCTCCAGCTCGAATGGTGTTCGCGGCAAATGTTTTTAAGCCACTAAAGCTTAAATCGAGTCCCGGTCGATTTACCATAGGTCTGGGAAACACATATTTTCCAGGCGTCCCCTTTAAAGCCCATTCAGAAATAGCGGGTCCACCAGGATAACCAATCTCTAAAAGTTTAGCCGTTTTATCAAAAGCTTCACCCGCCGCATCGTCCAAAGACTCTCCCAATAGTTCATACTGCCCTAAACCCGCAACTTGATAAATTTGTGTGTGTCCACCAGAAACCAGCAGCGCTAAGAAAGGGAACTCTGGTTTATCGGTCTCCAACATGGGCGCAAGTAAATGCCCTTCCATGTGGTGAATAGCTAAAGCCGGCTTATTCCAACCATAAGCCAAAGCTCACCAAATCCAACGCCCACTAATAACGCACCAATTAAACCTGGCCCAGCGGTATAAGCCACTGCGTCTATATCCTCTGGTTTTGCCAGTGCTTGCTTCATTACCTCTTGAACCAAAGGCAGCAACTTGCGTATATGATCTCGAGAAGCAAGTTCAGGCACTACACCACCATATTCAGAATGCAACTCAATCTGGCTATAAAGCGCCTGCGCGATAATCCCCGCCTTGTCATCAAAAATGGCAACGCCTGTTTCGTCGCAAGAAGTTTCAATACCCAGAATTTTCACCAATCTATTCTCTCTTATGGAGTTTGATATTATTTTACTGTGCTTTGTGGGCAATGCATAGGGGAAATAAAGTGAAGATGGAGAATTAAAAAAACCACAAACAAATCACTGATAAATTTGTGTGTGTCCACCAGAAACTGTCCACTCTTCATTAATATCACAAGCAATTAAGTGTCCATCCTCCGGTAAGGCCAGCGCAACAGCCAAAGAGGAATAACCCGTAAAAGTACCCACTTCAATCACATTTTTAACATTCATCAGCTTTGCAATTAACTGCATAAACTGTCCCTGCTCTGGCGAAATTTGCATCCGCGCCATGGTCAACTTGGAGGTTTCTTCTCGTAGAGCTTTTTGAATGGGTCGCTCACGCAACGAATTATCCAAAATGTAGTGATATATTTGATCGTTCAAATTTAAGGTACGGGTTGACATGGATTACCTCGGCAAACTGTGGTGATTAGGGGGTATAGAGAGTTATCAAGCATAACATAGACATTTTGTAAATGAATGATCATTTTTTCCAAGGGCAGGGCAACTGCACAAATGGTCAGACCAGAAAGGTTTAAACTATCACCTTATGCTATAAAGCGGGTCACTCCCCTAGTTTGCCTTATTTTTCCAAAAAACTCTGTGCTCTCTGTGTCCTCTGTGGTTCATTGATTGATCTCTAACCTCTTTCAAAACCATTGAACCACAGAGGCCACCGAGAAAGTATGGTTTCGGTGTTTGTTGTGGCTATTGGATCATATCTACCTGAATATGAATAGTTTTTCGTGATCTAGCCCTGTTTCCAAGGGTATTACAACATCCTCATGAACTATTGTTGATGAAATTTCTTTTAATATATGGATTTCCATATATAATGCTTTCAATTTATGACTTTCTGTTCATTCCCATGAATCCAACTCAATTTTTTAAATGCCTAGCGGATGAGACAAGACTTAAATCGATCTTATTAATTCAGCATGCACAAGAACTCTGCGTGTGTGAGTTAATGATGGCACTGGATGATAGTCAACCCAAAATTTCACGCCACTTAGCGCAACTCAGAAAATGTGGCCTATTGATGGATCGCAAGCAAAGCCAATGGGTTTTCTACCGTATTCATCCCGATTTACCCCATTGGGCAACTCAGATTATCCAACTATGTACTATTGAGAATAGCCTTTTAATTCAGAAACCGCTACAAATACTGCAATCCATGGGTGAACAACCAGATGGTATAAAAAGTAATTGCCAGAAAATTTCAAAATAAAATTGTACAACCATTCATCACTATTTACACAGGAAACATTATGACAATAAAAATTGGAATCAACGGGTTAGGACGTATGGGACGTTTGACCATGCGCGTTGTATTTGATATGAAGAACATGGAGATTTTGCATCTGAATGATCCGGCTTGTGATGCAAAAACTTTGGCTCACCTAATGAACTTTGACTCGGTTCATGGTCATTGGTCTCATGAAGCCACTTATCAAGCCAACAACCTGATAGTGAATGGAAAATCCATCCCTGTGACTCAAAATACAGCCACACAAGATAGCGACTGGTCGCAATGCGATATTATCATTGAAGCTTCTGGACAGATTAAAACACAAAAGCTGTTACAGGCTTATTTGGATCAAGGTGTCAAACGCATAGTCGTCACAGCGCCAGTCAAAGAAGAAGGTGTGTTAAATATTGTCATGGGTGTCAATGAGCATTTGTACGATAAAACAAAACATCCTATTGTCACCGCAGCCTCATGTACCACAAACTGTTTAGCGCCTGTGGTAAAAGTTGTTCATGAGCATATTGGCATTAAACACGGCTCTATGACCACCATACATGATATGACCAACACGCAAACCATCCTTGATGCCCCTCATAAAGATTTACGCAGAGCGCGAGCTTGTGGCATGAGTTTAATTCCAACTACAACAGGCTCCGCCACGGCCATTACCCATATTTTTCCAGAGCTAAAAGGTAAATTAAATGGTCATGCCATCAGAGTGCCCTTAGCTAACGCTTCTATCACCGATTGTGTTTTTGAAGTCGACCGTCCGACTACAGTTACAGAAGTCAATTTATTACTGAAACAAGCCGCTGACAATGAACTACAAGGCATTATGGGATTTGAGGAACGCCCACTCGTTTCTATCGATTATAAAACCGATCCCCGTTCCTGCATCATTGATGCGCTTTCAACCATGGTGATTAATAACACCCAAGTCAAACTCTATGTTTGGTATGACAATGAATGGGGTTATGCTAACCGCACCGCTGAATTAGTGAGGATGATTGGCTTGGCTGATAAGGAATAAACATCCATGGAGCTTTCCAATGTTCAGTTAAAAAACTTATCAGCTCAAATCAAACAATACTTGGTAATTACTGGTAATTATTGGGCATTTACTTTAACCGATGGCGCATTGCGCATGTTAGTTGTGCTGTACTTCCATCAATTAGGTTATAGCCCTTTAAATATCGCCCTGCTCTTTTTATTCTATGAAATATTTGGGGTGATCACCAACCTTGTAGGCGGTTGGCTAGGTGCAAGACTAGGCTTAAATAAAACCATGAATATGGGTTTAGCTCTTCAAGTCATTGCGCTCAGTATGTTGGTTGTTCCAGCAGAAATGCTCAGTGTGATCTATGTGATGGCAGCGCAAGCCCTATCTGGTATCGCCAAAGACTTGAATAAAATGAGTGCCAAAAGCGCCATTAAATTATTGGTTCCAGAAGGAGAACCAGGAAAACTCTACCAATGGGTGGCACTACTCACTGGATCTAAAAATACCTTAAAAGGTGTTGGCTTTTTTCTCGGTGGGTTATTGCTAACCCTCCTTGGATTTCGGGGCGCGATTATTCTCATGGCGGCCCTGTTAGCCTTGGTTTGGCTGTTGAGTATCATTGCGCTAAAACAAGATTTAGGCAAAGCGAAAAACAAACCCAAATTTACCGAAATTTTCTCCAAGAACCGCACCATTAATTTATTATCTGCCGCTCGATTATTTTTATTCGCCGCAAGAGATGTTTGGTTTGTGGTCGCATTACCCGTGTTTCTCGCTATCACTTTCCATTGGGATTATTGGTGGATTAGTGGCTTTATGGCGCTATGGGTGATTGGCTACGGCATGATCCAATCCATTGCCCCTTACCTCACAGGAAAAAAGCAAGGTAAGGTTCCCTCTGCCCGCTCAGCCTTTCTATGGGCAAGCTATCTCACAGTGATCCCAGCTGCCATTGCCTTAGCCTTACACAGCAATTTTCACATTCAACTATCACTCATCATTGGATTATTAATCTTCGGCATGGTCTTCGCCATTAACTCCTCATTACACAGCTATTTAATTGTCAGCTTCGCCGATAAAGATGGAATATCCTTGGATGTAGGGTTTTATTATATGGCGAATGCCTTGGGGAGACTATCAGGTACAGTGCTTTCTGGTTGGATTTTTCAACAATACGGCCTAGAAGCCTGCTTATGGATTTCATCTTTGTTTGTGGTGCTTTCGGCGTTATTTGCTTTGCAAATTCCACATAGGCGTTGAGCCGATAATTTGAATTATAGAATGGGTTTATATCTATCCAGCTCTATTTTTCCTAAAGTAACCCACAAAATGAGGGAAACTTTTGAGAGCTAACCTATTAATTTTAAATTATAAAACTATTTAGAACGTCAAGGGGAAGTACTGACTTTCCCCTGAACAATCCCGAGCAGCCCTTTCCTTATATTCTTGATGCCTGTCCAAAAATATTCACAAAAATATTCAATCCGTTTCTCTTCGTGGCGCGCCTTCATACAATCCAGTACGGCCTTTGTTAGATTCAGTGCCATCAAAACTCCCCAAAAACATTTGTTTTGTTCACGCTAATCAACCCAAGCAACGGGCATTAGACCTTCCCACCCACACCTTTAAACTTCTCAACAAAAGCAGCAATTTTTTGGAAAACACTTTGCTTTTTGGTCAGGTATTGTGGATTAAGCGGGCTCATCTTGGGAAGAACAGCATTGAGTTCAGTGCCATTGTCACTGGCGAACTCACGTTTTAGCGAGGTGGTGATGTAGCGTCTGGCCGCCTCTGCATTCAGGTTCTCGGCGTTAATCAGCTCTTGCGCCTCACGCTGTTGTTCCGCTTGGGCAAAGGTGAAGAAGGCGTCTATCACACTGGCCTTATCGCCAATTTGGTCCAGATCGGTTTGGTTAATAAAATCGACCAGCAGGCTTTCTTTGGCGCGGTTGCCCAGGCTCGCGCGAATCACCCGGCGTACCTCTTCAACCAGTGAGGCTTTGTCCTTGACCTTTTTACTATTCTCAAAAATCAATTCCAAAATGTAGTCCAGGTTGATCTCTTGTGACTTCAGCAGATCTACCTCAAAGACCACGTCGTCCCAATCGATGGTGGACTTGTCTCTTTCAGTGGAAGATTTTTCCCGGCGCAGCCAATCGCGAATGTCGTTGTAGGTCGAGCGATAGTCCTGAATTTTCCGTTCGACGGGTATCTTGATCGTTTGCAGCGTTGCCAGATCATCATCGTTTAAATAATGTTTGTCCTTGAACTCTTCAACCGCCACCGGGTCGTTCATGTCAACGCTTTGCAAGGCCTTCAGGCTGGTAAATTCATCATAGTTTTGCAGTACGTTTTCAACGCGCAAATACTCGCCAAAAAGTTTCGCAAAGGCCTTTTTGTCGGACTCTTTTTCAATGGCTGCAGGGTCGGGAAAGCGCTGTTCCAACTCCTTCACCACTTCCACAAAACCGCGCCGCGCTTCACCGGTGGCCACATCGGTAAAGCCTTCCATGTATTCCTTGTAGCTCTTTTCCAGTACCACGTTCTTGGTGTTTTTGTCGCCAAACAAGGTAATGGCGTCAATCGTCGCCTGCTCCAAATCGCGAAAGGTGACGATATTGCCAAAGGTCTTGGTGGCGTCAAAAATACGGTTGGTTCGCGAATAGGCCTGCATCAAACCGTGGTAGCGCAAATTTTTATCCACAAACAAGGTGTTCAGCGTGGGGGCATCAAAGCCGGTCAGGAACATGCCCACCACAATCAACAGGTCGATTTCTTTGGCTTTGACTTGTTTCGCCAGATCGCGATAATAGTTCTGGAAACCGTTGCTATCGACGCTGAAGTTGGTTTTGAACAGCGCGTTATAGTCAGTGATAGCCGCGCTTAAAAACTCTTTGGCGCTGCTATTCATCGCTGATACATCAAAGCTTTCATCCAGAATATCGCCGACGGCATCCTGCTCTTCGTTGGCCGCAAACGAGAAGATAGTGGCGACCTTCAGTGGCTTGTCGCTGTTCTTCTGTAACTCCTTGAACGACTCGTAATACAGCTTGGCGGCATCCACGCTGCTGACGGCAAATAGGGCATTGAAGCCTTTTGCCGCTGCCTGCAGGCGGTGGGTTTTCTGCCGGAAGTTATTCAAGATGTACTGTGAGATTTCCCGAATACGGTCGGGGTGCAACAAGGCTTGCTTATTTTCCGCCGCGCTGAGTTTTTTCTCGTCCTGCTCGCTTTCAATGGCTTTGAAGTGCGGGCGCACATCGTTGTAGTCCACCTTGAACTTAAGCACCTTTTCATCACGAATCGCATCGGTGATCACGTACGAATGCAGTTCACGCCCAAAAACGCTGGCAGTGGTGTCCGCACCCAGGGCGTTCTGCGGGAAAATCGGCGTGCCGGTAAAGCCAAACTGATAAAAGCGTTTGAATTTCTTCTTCAGGTTTTTCTGGGCTTCACCAAACTGGCTGCGGTGGCACTCGTCGAAAATAAATACCACCTGCTTGCTGTAGATGGGCAAGTCGCCTTCGCCTTTCATCAGGTTGTTGAGCTTTTGGATGGTGGTGACGATGATCTTATTATCGTCTTTATCCAGATTGCGCTTGAGGCCGGCGGTGCTGTCTGAACCATTGACGCTATCGGGTGAAAAGCGCTGATATTCTTTCATGGTTTGATAATCCAGATCTTTACGGTCCACCACAAAAAAAACTTTATCAATAAAATCAAGCTCAGTGGCCAGGCGTGCCGCTTTAAAGCTGGTTAAGGTTTTACCCGAACCTGTGGTATGCCAGATAAAGCCACCGCCCTCAAGATGGCTCCAACTCTTAGCCTGATAAGCGCTGTTGATTTTCCACAAAATGCGCTCGGTGGCCGCAATCTGGTAGGGGCGCATAACAAGTAATGTGTCACTCACATCAAACACCGAATAATGCAGCAACACATTGAGCAGGGTGTTTTTCTGGAAGAAGGTGGCGGTAAAGTCTTTTAAATCCTTAATCAGGCTGTTATCCGCCTTCGCCCAGTTCATGGTGAAGTCGAAGCTGTTCTTGTTGCGCGCCGTAGTGTTGGCAAAATAGCGGCTATCGGTGCCGTTGGAGATCACAAACAACTGCAAGTACTTATACAGCGAATCCTCGCTGTTAAAGCTCTCCTTACTGTAACGATGCACCTGATTGAAGGCTTCACGAATCGCTACGCCGCGTTTTTTCAGCTCCACCTGCACCAGTGGCAAACCATTGACCAAAATCGTCACATCGTAGCGGTTGGCATGGCTGCCGGTTTGCTCAAACTGCTTGATCACCTGCACCTTGTTGCGGGTGATATTGTTTTTATCCAGCAGATAAATGTTTTGAATGCGGCCATCGTCAAACACGAAGTCGTGAATATAATCATCATGGATCTTGCGGGTTTTATCCATGATGGTATCGCTGGGTTTATCCAGATAGGTCTCTACAAAGCGCCGCCACTCGCCCTCTAAAAACTGCACACTGTTCAAGGTTTGTAATTGCGTGCGCACATTGGCGAGCATGGCCTGCGGGTTATTCAGCGCAGGCAGATATTCATAGCCCTGATTCTGTAAATCCTGGATCAGCTCGCGCTCCAAAGCATCTTCGCTCTGGTAGGTTTCGGCTACTTTCCACTCTTTGTGGTATTTATCCAGAACGATAAAGTTGTTCGATTCGGCAATGGTTTTGTAATCCGTCATGCGTCTTTATCCTGTTGGGTATCATTGGTCAGCAACTTATTGAGTTCGCGATCAAAGTCCGATTCATAAAGATGATCTTGAATAATACGGTATTTTTCGAATTCGCTGTGGGCATGGGCCTTGGCAATTTCCGTGGTAACTTTTCCCGCATCTTGCAACACCTCACGATCGGTGGCCTCAATAAACCGATTAAGCCTTAGCTCCCAATCCGCCATGGTCATGGGGATTTGCCGCAACGCCATATCTTCGGCTAAATCAAGATAAGCGTTGACCAGCCTTTGTAATTGTGCGAGTTCGTTGTCAGTTAGATAGTTTTTGGCAATGCTGACATCAAACTTTTGAATTTTACCTTGAGGAGCCGCCTTCCACGAGGTTAGCCCCATACTATCTTTTTCAGCATCAGCGCGGTGATAAACAACTTCAGCTGCGGTTTGACCATGAATAGCCCAATGCAATTTATTTTGCACCGTGGAAAAGAAGCGTTTTGTTACCTGCCCCGTCACATCATAATCGATTGCGGTCGCGTAAATATCGGTAATTTTTTGATAAAATTTGCGCTCACTCAGCCGTATTTCTCTGATACGTTCTAGCTGCTCTTCGAAATACTTCTTGCCCAACATCGTGCCATCGTTTTTGAGACGTTCGTCGTCCATGGCAAAGCCTTTGATGGTGTATTCGTTAATAATGCCAGTTGCCCATTTACGAAACTGTACAGCGCGTTCTGAGTTCACCTTGTAGCCAACCGCAATGGTTGCCGTCAGTTTGTAGTGCTTAGTGTTGTAGTTTTTGCCATCTTTGGCAGTTATTCGAAAATCTCGAATAACTGAATCTTCTTCTAACTCACTGTCGGCAAAAACCTTTTTAAGGTGATAATTAATGGTATGGGTTTCGACATCGTACAACACGCCCATCATTTTTTGGCTGAGCCAAATATCTTCATCGGCGTAAACCGCTTCAACGCCACCTTCACCAGAGGCGGCAATAAAGGTGAGATACTCAGCAGCCGATGAGCGAATGGTGGCGGGTGATGTTTTGCTTGATTTACTCATTAAGCTGCCACCTCATCTGATTTAGGGAAGCTCAGCAGCAAATCACGGTAATAGGCGTACTGTTTTTGGCGCAACTCGATTTCGAGGGG
>Ga0210032_1000433_pt1 | contig 31686 bp, 30 predicted proteins | sample CryGeyCG2114_250_2_FD_185458 | JGI IMG/M metagenome (GOLD analysis project Ga0210032, IMG submission 185458) | Groundwater microbial communities from aquifer - Crystal Geyser CG13_big_fil_rev_8/21/14_2.50 (SPAdes) (version 2) | ecosystem: Environmental > Aquatic > Deep subsurface > Groundwater ... | reverse complement strand
CAGTTTGTCTGACGACCATAGCGAGTTGGTCCCACCCCTTCCCATCCCGAACAGGACCGTGAAACGACTTAGCGCCAATGATAGTGTGGATTACCCATGTGAAAGTAGGTCATCGTCAGACTCCTTACAAACAAAACGCCCCTCCAGAAATGGTGGGGCGTTTTGCTTTGGCGATCTGTTTGTTTGTGTTCACGATCAGCAGAATGCGCAGCAAAGTCAGCATCTAAACAGCAGGTAAAAATTGTGCTAACCACTAATTGCGACAATACGGCATATTGACTTATGCCAAAATGACGCGCACAATTGCAACATGAATGCCGGAAAGCTAAAAGAATCATTGGGTTTTTTAGGAATGTCAGTAGCTGAAATGTCTCAGTTACTGGGGGTTAGCTTGCGGTCTGCTCAACGCTGGGCTTACGGTGAATCTGATATTCCTAGCGCAGCGCAACGGGCTATCGAGGCATGGTGTTTTTTGCATCACTTAGGCCTGCCTTGGCGTCCTGATGGTTACCCCCTGCTCAATTTGGAGCCTAAGTTGATTAACGACCAGCTTCGTCTCCATAAGGACAACACAAAGCAATTAACCGATCTGTTAAAAAAAGTACAAGCTCGTGGCGGGCCAGCTGCGCCTTGGTCTGTGAATCTATCAGCAAGAAAAGCAACGCTTGAAAATATGTGGGTGAGTTTTTATCCGCTTCCCGATGGAGGCTTCGCTCCGCAGTCATATGGCAGAAAGGACAGGCCTGTTGACATCATGCGTGACCAATTGCTGATAGAAGATGCGTTCGCTTGCATTGCAGGCGAACTGACTAAAGCGAGAACGAAAGCAATTGAAGCGGACTGGAAGTTGGTTGACATCTAAACAATTTTGGGCGAGTTAAATTCAAGGGGGCGGAATGAACAATCAATTTTGTAGCGGCTGCGGCAAGTCACTTATGGGAACGATGCGAATCTGTCCTTATTGCGGGGAAAAATCATTTTCTACTTCGCCACCAAGCAATCCAGTAGCAAACAAAAATCAAAGCGCGACTGTTTCCACAGTGTCGCTTGCTGGCACGCAAGTGCGCCCTTGGGTCAGGTACTGGGCGCGCACATTGGATATTTGTTTGTTGACTATTCCCATTGGGCTTTTACTTGGCATCTTTGCACCACTCTTTGTTATGCAGAAAAATAACGATGCTCTGCTGGGTATTGTCGCCCTTTTCTTATATGTCTTCGTTGAGGCATTGCTGTTGTCATCGTTCGGTACAACACCGGGCAAATGGCTTTTCAAAATTCAATTAGCCCATGCATCAGGTAACCCAATATCGTACTCACAGGCATTAACCAGAGCTATTAAGGTGTGGTGGCGCGGGTTAGGTATTGGCTTTCCTATTGTGGGTCTTATAACCAATGTTGTTGCCTATGAGCGGCTCAAACGATATGGAATTACATCGTGGGATAGGGAAGGCAACTTCGTTGTAGCACATGAAAAAATTGGTACTGCACGTATTTTGGTGGCGATTGCGTTTTTCATCATATTTTTTGTTGTTTTCTCGATTGTCAAAATGAGTGAAAGGGGTGCGATATGAGTGCCGTAGATTATTCAGGCAACCCAAATCAAAGAACGCCGTGTGTGTTAGTGCTGGATACATCTGGCTCGATGCAAGCTACAACAAGCACAGGCAAATCAAGGATCGCCGAGTTAAACGATGGCATCATCGCGCTTGAGCGTTCGCTGAAAGAAGATTCCACTGCCTTGGTCAGGGTTCAGCTTGCTATCGTTTCTGTTGGTGGGCCACAAGATGATGCCGATATGATGATGGATTGGACTGATGCGACACATTTCCAATCGTTTCCATTAACGGCAGATGGCTCTACTCCACTTGGCAGAGGTCTGCGTATTGGCTTGCAATTGGTAGAGCAAGCCAAACAGAATTTAAAAACGTCTGGTGTCTCCTATACAAGACCTTGGATGATGGTCATAACAGATGGTGAGCCAACTGATTCAGGTGAAGAATGGTCGGCTGCGGTAAGTGAATGCAAAGCCGCTGAGGCTGCAAAAAAAGTTGAAATTTTCGCTATTGGGGTCGAAGGCGCCAACGTTTCTAAAATGTCTGAATTTACCTCTAAGCCACCGCTCATGTTGGGAGGCATGAAGTTTAAGGAGTTGTTTGTTTGGTTAAGCGCCAGCCTCAGTGCCGCATCCAGAAGCCGCCCCGGTGAAAAATTAGAATTGCCATCAACCGATCCTTGGCGGCATGTAGGCCTTTAAGCGATGAGTTACCAATGGCTGTATATCTCTGCCAGTGTTACGGGGCCATCGCATTCTTCAAGCAATACTCCGTGCCAGGATGCCAGTCACACCTCTGCCAGTCCAGATGGTCAATGGCTGGCAATCGCTGTTTGTGATGGTGCTGGTAGTGCGTTGCGCCCCAAGGATGGTGCTGACTTGGTGGCTAAAAGCTTCGCCAATAGACTTTTATCGTTGAGTGCTCAGTTTTCGAGCCGGCTGCCCGGTGCTTGGGTAAATGATTTTGTCATCCAACAAATTTTGGATGTGAGATCAGAGTTAAGAAAACTTGCTGGCTCAGATGATCTCAATGACTTTCATTCAACACTGGTGGCATGTCTCTTGGGGCCAAATGGGGGCTTTTCAATCCACATAGGAGATGGCGCGCTATTTGGTGGCACAGGCAGCGGTGCATCAAAAGATGGATATGTATATCTGGATAATAATTTTTTCATTTCAAAACCGGCGAACGGAGAATATGCGAATGAAACGTTCTTTATAACCGAAGGCAACTGGATTAAAAACTTACGGATTACCCCACTGCCTCAAGCCGACTGGGTGATCGTCGGCAGCGATGGTGGTTGTGCCTTATGTTTGGATAGTGGCGACCAGCCTAAACCGGAATTCGTCGCTCCGTTAATTACGCTATTAAGCAAGCATTCGAGCAGTGAATGGGCATCTCTTCTACAAGCCACCCTAGCTGATTCGAAGGCTGATCTGCTCACCAATGATGACAAAACGCTGGTGATTTGTATGCGCGATAGCCTGTTGCAAGACAAGGGCGCTTCATATCGCTACACCGACCCAAATACACCAAAGAAAAATCCAGCCACAGCAAAGCCAACTACTGCGCCTACTGGCAATCACGCATTGAGTAGCGCCTTTAAGGTGGATGTCGAGGCGGTGGTAAATTGTAAAAACAATTGGCGCTCTCGCCATTACATATCAATCGCTATTCTGTTTGCATTAGTGATCGCACTTTTGGTTTGCATATTATGGGCATACCCATCCGCCCACTCGAAGATATGGTCACAAGTTAATTCGTTTATCTTTTCAGAGAAATCAAATCTCCCGAGCGATGAACAAAAAACGGAGCCTCCACACCCTGCCAATAAGTTGAGTGAGCGTCACAGTTCGGACGATAAACCCTTAAAGAAACCAGAAGCATCTGCCGCTTCGGGAACTCAAATCTAACGTGCGTGCACAGCCTTGATGATATACAAAATATCACTTTCGGCAGGTAGATTTACGGATGTCAATGTAGATACCAGCATTATCTTGGGCAAAGGGGCAGAGGCTAATGTTTACAAGGCATTCATCGGTAAAAAACTTCATGCAGCCAAAATTTTCCACGACGCACAAAAAGTTGGGGTAGAAAAAATCCAGGCCATGATTGTCAACCCACCAACGAATTTGACTGGTGAGACGGCTGGAATTGAGTACCCAAAATATGCATGGCCGATAAGTTTGATTTTAGATTCCGCTAAGCAGCCGGTAGGGTTTTTGATGCCGCTCATAGATTTAGCAGAATCGTTTACTCTGGATCATTACTACGACAAAAATCTCATTCCAAAACTTAAAGCGCCTGAAGAGGTGGCGCTGTCTTACAAGATAGAAATAGCCGCAAATCTGAGTGCGCTAATTGCTGACTTGCATCGGCATGAGCATTATTTCATCGACTTCAAACCTCAAAATATTCGTGTTTTTAAAAGAACACATGCAGTCACGCTCGTGGACTGCGATGGTTTTTCAATTGGGTCGGCACAGGGTATTAGACACCCGGCGCAACTTCTATCGACAGACTACATCTCACCCGAGGCCTTTCGTAATCACTCTTCCGCCAAAGACTTGGGGGTGGAACAGGACAAATACGCTTTAGCTGTCATTATTTTCCAGTTATTAAACGCGGGTATTCATCCTTTTCAGGGCATCCTGGCGGATCATGATTCGCACGTCAGTACCAACGATGAAAAGGCGGCGGCGGGTCTTTATCCGCACGGGCAAATACCTAACCAAAAAATTAAACCCAGACCGCAAAGCATCCACTGTTGTTTTGATGACCAGACTCGTATCATGTTTGACAAGGCGTTTACAGGCTCTCCTGAACAACGCCCGTCAGCAGAGAGATGGGCTGCCCATCTCCAGTCAATTCTCGACAACAAAATACTTGGGCGTTGTGATGCACACCCCTATGACATTAGGCATATGCACCTTGCAGACAAACCATGCCCAGCGTGTTTCTTAAGCGCCGTTGAAAAAAATGGCTCAATCATTGTGCCGAGAACAGTGATTGATAAATCAAAGTTGTATGTACCAGAAGCCGCTGTTCCTGCTGCTGCGCCAACGAGCCAACCTAGTGATTTCAATTGGTTCTGGTTGGTTGCTGCCATTATTGTGCTATTTGTCGTGGTCGCAAACATCGTTAAGGTGGCAGATGTGCGTCCACCATCTCCCCCGGCCTATGTTGCGGCACCAGCGCCAACACCAGAGCAGTTAGCTACCGATGATGCTTCGCGTCGTTCCGAACGAATGAAAAAATTATTCGATGCAAAAGATTATTACGGTGTAATTAACGAGGCAAGGTCTGGGAGGTTTATGTCTCGTGATTTGGATATTCTTGGCATCTCGTTTTCTTCCACTGGGCAATTAGATGACGCGATTGATGTTTACAAGCAAGCGGAAAAAACATTTCCCAATTTTCCGATTGTTAAACGCGATCTTGGGGATGCATTGCTTGCGAATGGTCAATCTATCGCTGCAATAGAGAAGTATCGCGAGGCTCTCGCTATCGAACCAAGTAACATTTCCATCCAACAACGCCTGAAAAATGCTGAATCAGAAGAGCAAAGTCGAAATTGGTTTGCGGAGGAAAAAAGGCGAAATCAAATTGCGGAGGAGCAAAGGCGAACTGCTGACAGATCCCATGCAAGAGGTGTGCCGCCTAAAAACGAGACTCGGAATAGTGCGGCAGGCACTTCTTACCCTAGTCGGGATATGGAAGCAGCGGCGCGGATGGAGAGAGAAGCGGAAATAGAAAAAGCGGCGCGGATGGAAAGAACGGCGATACTGGAACGAGAAAGGTTGGAAAAAGAAAGGCTCGAAAAAGAAAGGCTCGAAAAAGAAAGGCTCGAAAAAGAAAGACTCGAAAAAGAAATACCGGAAAGTGTACGATTGGAAAACAATAGGAAATGGCTGGAAAGGGAGCGAGAAGATTATAGGAATAGGTCATTTTGAGCTTTCTAATATGTCAAACAGCGTGCAATACTTTCCAGATTAGGGTTGGAAACAGCGTCCAATAGTTTCCACCTCGGTATGCAACCATCCGGCGTTTGAGCCGGAGGTATCTGGAGTGTTTTACATGGACATCATTTACGAGATTCGCAGGCGGCATTTAGTACAAAAGCAAACGATCACAGAAATTGCACGCGACATGGGTTTATCCCGACCGACCGTGCGCAAGCATCTCAACACGGTTGAGGAACCCAAGTACGTCCGGGCGCAGCCAGCAGCCCCCAAGCTGGGGCAATTTGAAGAGCAACTGACGAAATGGCTGGAAGAAGAAGCCAAACTATCACGCCCCCGCCGCCGTACCGCCCACCGACTATTTGAGGGCTTGCAGGAAATCGGCTACAGCGGCGCCTACGACAGCGTGCAACGTTTCGTTAAGCACTGGAAATCTGGCCATCACGGCCCGAAGCTGACCGAAGCCTTCGTGCCGCTCCAGTTTCAACCGGGCGATGCCTGCCAGTTCGACTGGAGCCAGGAGCAAGTCGAGTTGGGCGGGGTGTTTCAGACCATCAAAGTGGCACACTTCCGCATGGCCTATAGCCGCCAGATGTTTGTCGTGGCCTACCCCAGAGAAATGCAGGAAATGGTGCTCGATGCCCACAGTCGCGCCTTTGCCTTCTTCGGTGGCGCGCCCGCGCGCCTGATCTACGACAACCTCAAGACGGTAGTCGACGCCGCAGAATCAATGGGGTCAGACTCGATTGATATTTAAATGAACGCGTTGTATAGTTGCTACCATCGTGATACCGGAAGTGAAAAATGGCGCGTTTACCCAGATTCGTCATACCCAGCCAACCGCAACATGTCATTCTTCGTGGTAACAATCGCACTGAGATATTCTGTGCTGATGCCGATTACCAGTTCTATCTCGAAAAGCTCCAGCTAGCCTGCGCCACGCACGGCTGTGATATTCATGCCTATGTGCTGATGACCAACCACGTCCATTTGCTGATCAACCCGCATGAAGCGCAAAGCATGCCCAAAGCCATGCAAATGCTGGGGAGATACTATGTTCAGTATTATAACTACTGCTACCAGCGCACCGGCACACTGTGGGAAGGTCGTTACAAAGCCACCTTGATTGATAGCGAATATTATTTGTTGACCTGCATGCGCTACATCGAGTTAAATCCGGTGCGAGCGGACATGGTTGCGCATCCGTCCGAGTATCCCTGGTCGAGCTATCGCCACAACGCAATGGGGCAGCCGAATGAACTGGTTACGCCGCATATCGAATATCTGCGACTGGGCAAAACGGACGAAGAGCGGCAGGCGGCCTACCGCCAGCTATTCAAGCATCGGATACCGGAAAAGAGCATCACCGAGATAAGAGAAGCGACCAATAAAGCATGGGTTTTGGGAAATGATCGGTTCAAGCAACGCATCCAAAAGAAATTGGACAGACGCGTTGAACCGAAGGTAAGGGGTGGGGATAGAAAATCTGAAAAGTTCAGAATCAATCGAGTCTGCCCCCTTTGATAGTGTACCAATACACGGTATTGGAGGAATAAATATCATGTCTCTAGCCGAAAACATTTATCAGCACAGTCGATATTGACCGGTGCAGGCAGCACGCGAAGCATTGAATTTTATTGAGTTTCTGGAGCAGCGTTATGTGGTATCCCGCCTTGGATATTGCATCAAGTTGGGTTGTGACCTATTATGTGTACACAAATCAGCTTGAGAGTTCGAGAGACGGGAGGCAATCATCATGGAAACAACAAAGGTTGGCATTCGAGAATTCAGGGCGGACCTGGCGGAGTACATTGCCTCCAGTGTGCCTGTGGCAGTAACTCGTCATGGTCAGACGGTAGGTTACTTCATTCCGACGCAAGGTCAAGTTGATACAGACATTGCGGCGCTAAAGAAGGTAAGTAATATCCTGGAGCAAATGCTTGCCGCGCAACAGGTTGACATTGAAGACATCGTCGCTGAATTCAAAACTGTTCGCAAACACGCTCACGTAACAAGAACAGTAGCCGAGATGCAAAGTGCTTAATATTTTTAAGGCTTTGTGTTGATGCGATTGACGGAAGCTACGATCCAGATGTAATCGTTTTATCAGGCCATAAACGAAAAACCCCAGATTCATCACCTACCCGAAGGTGGGGAGAGGAATGGCCCAGGGACTGCGCGCTTATTATAACTTCCTTGTGACCGTGGTGCAATTATTTGGAGATGACTAGATGGAGTTAAAGTCCCTCGTTGGCGCGCTGTCAGCGGATCGTTTGACTGGATACCGGCGTACTGGCCGTAGCGAATCGGCGGAACATATTTTGCAGCGTTATCTTTGGAATATCCAGCTATGTGAAGCGCTTTATCCCGTGCTCAACTTGCTGGAAGTAACGCTCCGAAATACTTTGCATTCTGCACTGTGGCAGCATACGGGACATGAAGATTGGTACGCCACATTTCCTTTTGATCAACGCGAAGCGCAGTCGATTCAAGATGCCGTTAATCTGCTCAAGCGAAATCGGAAGCCGGTTGCGCCGGGCGCTGTGGTGGCGGAAATGAGCTTCGGTTTTTGGTGCAGCTTATTTGATGTGCGTTACGAATACGGCCAAAGATTATGGCCTTGGCTTGCGGGCAAGACACTCCCCCATGCACCGCGTCACGAGCGCCAGCGCAAAACCCTCTCGCGTCGATTGAACCGCTTACGCTTGCTACGCAACCGCGTATTTCACTATGAGCTTATTTGGCATTGGCACGATTTGACAGTTCAACATGCCGAGGCGGTCGAATTTTTAACATGGCTCAATGTTGATATGGCAACCGTTCTGGCATCGGTAGATCGGTTCTCTGCTATTCACAGCGCGGGTGAGCAGGGCGCACCGCTATTGTCGATCTCACAAACGATAGCGTGATGAATCCACCCATAAAGCCCATTGTTCGCGTCGCCCTTGATGTTCCATTAGCCACCCTGTTTGATTACTCGGCGGATGAATCTGTTGTGCCCGGGCAGCGTGTACTCGTGCCATTCGGTACCAGGAAAAAGGTTGGCGTGGTGATGGAGCGCGTCGCTGAATCTCCCCTTTCCGCTACGCGCATCAAGCCTGTGTTGCAGGTTTTATTGGGCAGTGCGCTGCTGTCAGCCCGATTTCTGTCGTTGTTGAAATTTTGCAGCAATTATTATCACTATCCCATCGGGCAAGCGGTATTTACTGCATTACCGACGCGGCTTCGTGCGGATAAGCCGATCACGATTAAGCCGATTTTGCACTATCGGCTGGCTGGCTGCCCCCCCGCTATAGCGTCTTTACCGAAACGCAAAGTGATTGCGCTGCGTATTCTCGAAAAATTGGCCGCGCAGACGTGTAATCTCCAGCAATTGAAAGCCATTTCCGCAACAGCGGCCACGCAACTGAAATGGCTGCTGGAGCAAGGCTGGGTCGAGTCGTGCGAAGCTCAGACTTCCTCCCCATTCCTTCTCATGGGAGGGGCGGTCGTCGCTCATACTTTCGCGAATGCGCACACTTTGACCACCGAACAACAACTGGCGGTGGACAGCGTCGTGCGCGCGCGGGGTTACGCGTGCTTCCTGCTGCAGGGCGTGACTGGCAGCGGCAAGACGGAAGTGTATGTGCATCTCATGCACCAGATGTTGCAACGGGCAGGGCAGGTGCTGCTGTTGGTTCCCGAAATCAACCTCACTCCGCAGCTTGAAGGCTATTTTCGCAATCGTTTTCCTGAGGCGGATCTGGTGAGCCTGCACAGCGGTCTGTCGGATAACCAGCGATTACATAATTGGCAGCAAGCACAATCGGGTGCGGCGCAGATCGTGCTCGGTACGCGCTTGTCGGTATTCACCGAATTGCCCAGACTGGCACTTATTTTGGTGGATGAGGAACACGACACTTCCTATAAGCAGCAAGAGGGATTGCGCTATTCGGCGCGCGATGTGGCTATTTTCCGCGCCAAACAATGTGCTGTTCCCATTGTGTTGGGTTCGGCAACGCCTTCGCTGGAGACTTATTTTAATGCGCAGAATGGTCGTTACCGTTTACTCAAGCTGACCGAACGTGCGCTGGCGGCTGCCAGTCTGCCCACCATCAGTTGCATCAATACCAAGCAAACGCAGATGTTTGAAGGTATCAGCGAAAAATTGCTGCGTGAAATCGGGCTACGAATCCAGCGCGGCGAACAAAGCCTGCTGTTTATCAACCGGCGGGGTTATGCGCCGGTGTTGATGTGTACGGAATGCGGCTGGTTATCAGATTGCAAGAACTGCGCCGGGAAAATGGTGTTGCACCTCAAGGATAAGCGCTTGCGCTGTCATCTTTGCGGCTATCAAGTGCGGCTGCCTCGCGCTTGTCCCGGCTGTGGCCATGCCGATTTGCAGCCAGTCGGGAGCGGGACGCAGCGGATAGAAAGCGCATTGCGGGAACGCTTTCCCGATGCGCGCATCTTGCGTGTGGATAGCGACAGTACGCGCAACAAGCGCGCCTGGAAAATCATGCGTGAGCAGATACAGGCACACGAGGTAGATATTCTGGTCGGCACGCAGATGCTGGCGAAAGGCCATGATTTCCCCGCACTGACTCTGGTCGGGGTGTTGAATCCCGATAGCGCCTTGTACAGTGCGGATTTTCGAGCGGGCGAGAAACTCTTCGCGCAGTTGATGCAAGTGGCAGGACGTGCGGGGCGTGCTGAGAAACCGGGTGAGGTACTGATACAAACAGCCTTTCCCGATCACCCGCTGTTTTTGTGTTTGCAGAATCATGATTTTGCGGGGTGGGCGGCGACACAACTCGCCGAGCGGCAACTGGCCGGTTTCCCGCCCTTCGTCTATCAGGCCATGCTGCGTGCTGAGAGTAAGGAAGAGACTGAGGTTTACGCTTATCTCAATCAGGCGCGTGTTGCCGCAGTCGGCTTGAATAGAGCAGTGGAAATCCTCGGCGTAGTTCCTGCATCTCTTGCGCGTCGAGCCAATTATGTGCGCGCACAACTGCTGGTTCAGTCGGGTAGTCGCAGCGAATTACAGCAATTTTTACATGCCTGGCAACCTTCGCTGAATAATATACCTGCCCAAAAATTGCGCTGTTCACTGGACATTGACCCGCTAGAGTTTTAGAGTGTTGCCATTTTTAGGGCAAGTTATCATGGTCGCACCTGAAGGACACATCGTTCCAAAACGTTTTTATGATCGAACGATCAGCGAGAAGCTCTTGTACACCTGTTTCTTGTTGCTGGTTGGGCTGGGCTATTTGATGGCTACCTCTTATTTGTATGTCACTCATCAAATGAACGATGGAAAGCCTGGGCTTTCAATCAGCGATGTGGCTGACAGCTATTACGGCAATCGTAGCGGTACCCGGCTTGAAGCGGCGATACGTGGCTCAATGGCGGGGAATATCAGCATTGAAGACCGTGATTTGATGGTCGCCTGGCTCAAAGATGGTGCGGGAGAAGATCATTTTGAACATGAGATCAAACCTATCCTGCAAAAAACCTGTCTGAATTGCCACGTGCAAAGTTCCGGCATGAATTTGCCGGATTTCAGCACTTACGCCGGTCTTCATAAATTTGCGGAAGTGGATACCGGCATGTCTATGGCCAGTTTATTGAAGCTATCGCATATTCACTTATTTGGTATTAGTCTGTTGCTCTTCATGCTGGGCGGTATCTTTATACAATCAGAAGTTAACGTTATCTTTAAACGATTTCTGGTGGTTTCACCGATGCTTGCAGTGTTCGTTGATGTCGCCTCCTGGTTTATGACAAAAATGGATTCAAACTACGCCATCATCGTCATTGTGGCAGGTGGATTACTGGGTATGTCCATGGCCTTGCAGATTCTAATTTCGTTGTTTCAGATATGGACATTAAAAAGACCGCTACGTTAAATGCATACTGATTTTATTCCGGCAGCAAGCGCCATTGTCGGCAGTGAGGCGCTGCTGACAGGGTTGGCTGCGCTGCCCTACTTTAAGGATTGGCGCGGTCGCTATTCTGGCGAGGCGATTGCCGTCGTATTTCCTGCCAACACGCAGCAAGTCTCGGATATTGTCAAATTGTGCGCGGCGCAGCAAATCGCCATCGTGCCGCAGGGGGGCAACACCAGTTTGTGCGGCGCTTCTGTGCCGCTACCAGAGGGCAGGCAGATCGTGCTTAATCTGTCGCTCATGAATCAGATACGTGCGATTGATGCGATTAACTATACCTTGACGGTCGAGGCGGGCTGTAAGTTGGCCAGTCTTTATGATGCCGCCGAGCAGGCTAATCGCCTGTTTCCCCTAGGGCTGACGGCGATCGCGCCGCATTGTGAGATCGGCGGCAATCTTTCCACCAATGCGGGCGGCATCGGCGTGTTGCGTTACGGCAGCGCGCGCGATTTGGTATTGGGGCTGGAAGTGGTGTTGCCTGACGGGCGTATCTGGAACGGGCTGCGCAGCTTGCGTAAGGACAACACCGGCTATGATTTGAAGCAGTTGTTCATCGGTGCGGAAGGTACGCTGGGCATTATTACCGCAGCCGTGTTGAAACTTTTTCCGCGTCCGCAAGCGACCGCTACAGCTTGTGTGGCGATTGCCAGTCCCGAAGTGGCGGTGCGTTTGCTTTCCAATATCCGTGCAACCTGCGGTCAGGCGTTGAGTGGCTTTGAAATCATTTCACGCAATTGCCTGGATCTGGTTTTCAAACACATAGAGGACACGCAAGAACCTTTCAAGCGCAAGTATGACTGGTATCTGCTGATCAAGGTTGACGACGTGTTGCAACATTCGCCCGAAGCCATGTTGCGTAACGGGCTGCTTAATTTCGGCGGCGAAGTATTGACGTTCGACATTGCAAATGATGTGCAGAAGGCCGAAAAGTGGTGGAAGCTGCGCAAAAATATCAGCGAGGCGCAAAAGCGTGAGGGTATCAGCATCAAGCATGATGTCGCCGTGCCAGTCAGTCGTGCGGCGGAATTTATCACCCAGGCCAGTGCGGCATTGCGTGGTAGATTTGCAGGCGTACGTATCGTTGCGTTTGGCCATATGGGCGACGGCAATATTCATTACAACGCCTCGATGCCAGAAGTTTCGGAAAACCTGGTCTTTATCGAACAGCAAGAGCATCAGGTGAACCGCATCGTTTATGAAGTGGTGGCGCGATTGGGCGGCACTATCAGCGCCGAGCATGGACTGGGACAACTCAAGCGCGAGGCGATCAAGGATTACAAAGCCCCGCTTGAACTGGAGTTAATGCGCACCATCAAGCAGGCGCTCGACCCGCAAGGGCTGATGAATCCGGGCAAGGTGATATGACACGCGGCTGATCATGCCGAATAATCCCTGGCGAAAAGGTACGGCGCTATGTGAAAAAAGCAGGTGACCGGCGGTCTTGCAGGAAGGCGCAGCCGTTCCCACAGCAAGGCCGGATTGTCCGCAAAATTCAGCCAGGCAAAGGGGTATTCAGCACCTTGTCTCCGCTCACGATAAACTGTCCGCAATTGATATAAATCAATGACGCAAATCAATTGAGGGGCATGATGCCCGATAGTTGTTCTGGTCTATCCGACTGGAAAAATTATGGAGGGATCATGCCTAAACACATAGCTCGTTTGTTGGCCTTAATCGTGGTGGTTGCTTTAATTGCATTTTCGGTCAGGACATTTTTAATACCGGATTCGTTTTATCAGTACGGTCATTACCGTGGTGCGGCGGTAGCGGAGATCGCTTCCAAAGTGCCGAAACTTCAGGGTTCTGCATCCTGTTTGTTATGTCACAAGAAAGAGTATGAGGTTTGGACTGCCGGCATCCACCGCAAGGCGACCCGAAATGATGCCATTCAGGGCGTTGTCTATAAATACGGCCCCGGTTGCGAGGTTTGTCATACCGGTCCGGCAGGAAACCACCCGTCCAAACAGGCAATGCCGCTGTCCATTGAGGATAAAGTCAACTCGATTACCCACCATGAACATAAAGTTCATCCCGCCAACGTACCGGGTAGAAATTTGCTGTTGAAGCCGCAAGATATGCGCGGAATCTGCCTCAATTGTCACGAAAAGCTGGCCGGACGACCTACTGAACAGCGTCAGATTGACGTTGCTACTCATAGTGGTGATGAGCTTTGCACCCAATGCCACAACCCGCACTCACCCCGGATCGTTTTCGCTAATCTGCCGCCCAGCCTGCGGGGAGATGCCAAGGCGGGTAAAGCCGTCGCCGCTGCCTGTGTTGGCTGCCACGGGGAGGCGGGGACGAGCGCCAACCCGGCATGGCCGAACCTGGCGGGGCAACACGCCAACTATTTGGTTGATGCGCTGAAGACGTTTAAATCGGGCGTACGCCAAAATGACATGATGACTCCCCTGGCGGAAGGCTTGAGCGAGTTAGATATGCGCAATGTGGCGGCCTATTTTGCCAGCACCCGTTGTGTTGTCACCGGCGGCGACCAGGCCAAGGCAGAACTGGGCAAAGCCAAGGCGGCCAATTGTGCCGCTTGCCACAGTGCCGGCGGGCTTTATGGTAAAGGCTCTGTGGGCATCAGCGGCTCATCGGCATGGCCGAATCTGGCGGGGCAAAATGCTGAATATCTTTCCAATACACTCAAGGCGTACCGGGATGGCAGCCGCACCCATGCGGTGATGACGAGCGTGGCGAAAACGCTCAGCCCATTGGATATAGAGAACTTGTCGGCTTATTACGCCAGCGTGAGTTGCAAATGAATAAATTATCGAGTGAGGGAAAAATGACGACTCCAGATACGCAAGTGGAACAGGATAGGGCTGTGATGTCACGCCGGAATTTCCTGGGATTCCTGGGTAAAGGTGTGGCGTGCGCGGGAGCGTTGGTCGGTGCGGGTGGTGCAGTGGGAGCCGTCGTATCTGAAAGAGGTAACCGCGCGTTTCAACAAAATGATGAACAATACGCCGAGGCGGTCAATAATCCGCCCCAAGTGCCTGATTACAACTGGAACGATCATAAATGGGCAATAGGGGTTGATACCGATCGTTGTATCGGCTGTCTGCGCTGCATGGAAGCGTGTAAGACGGAAAACAGTGTGCAGATGGATGCCAACCACCATCGTACCTGGGTCGAGCGTTATGTTTATCTGGAAGGCTCCAATACCGCTATCGTTGACAGCCAGTCCGATCCGAAAAATATTGAGAATACCGGCTCGGAAACCAAATTTCGTTTTGATAACCGCTATAGAAATGTCAAGGTGGACAAGGCGTTCTTTGTACCCAAGCTGTGCAACCAATGCGAGCATCCGTCTTGCGTCCAGGTGTGTCCGACGGGTGCTACATTTAAGGCTAAGGATGGTCCGGTGCTGATTGATACGACTTACTGTATCGGTTGCCAGTATTGCGTACAGGCTTGTCCTTACGGCGCGCGTAGCTTCAATGAATCGAGGGGGACGGTTGATAAATGTAATTGGTGTTACCACCGCATCACTAAAGGACTCAATCCCGCCTGTGTCGAAGTATGCCCGACCGGCACACGAATTTTTGGTGATCGTAATGACCCGGAAAGCCCGGTAAGCCTGTTTATCCGCAATAACCATGTGCAAGTGCTGAAGCCGGAAATGGGCAATGCCCCTAATGTGTTTTATAAGGGAACTGATAAGGAGGTGGTGTGATGGAACACGTATTCGACCACGTTACCCCTTACATCGGTTACGTTTATCCAAACGAAACTGATGTGCCGTGGAGTCAGCTCATCGTAATCTATCCCTATATCACCGGATTGGTGGCGGGGGCGTTTGTTATTTCCAGTCTGTATCATGTGTTTAACATCAAGAGCTTTGCGCCTGTCTCCAGGTTTGCCTTGCTGACCGCGCTGTGCTTCATGATTTTTGCACCAACGCCGTTGCTATTCCACTTGGGGCAGCCTACCCGTGCGTTCAATGCGGTCATCACGCCACACTGGACTTCGGCGATGGCAGCGTTCGGTTACGTTGCCGGGTTTTACCTGTGCCTGTTGTTGCTGGAAACCTGGTTCGCGTTCCGCGCCGATATTGTCGCGATGTCCAAGGTTAAAACCGGCATTATGGGGAAAGTTTATGGCGTGCTTACCCTGGGCTCGGATGATGTCTCGCCGCACGCACTGGCGATTGACCATAAATTTGCACGCATCCTGTCCATGATCGGCATACCCAGTGCGATGGGTTTGCACGGCTACGTCGGTTTCGTATTTGGCTCGCTGAAAACGCGTGAATGGTGGTCGTCCGATCTGATGCCCGTCATTTTTCTGTTGTCTGCGGTCGCTTCAGGGGTCGGGCTTTTGATCGTGTTGTATGTGATCGTCTCCAAGTTCCGCAAGACACCGATAATTGACGAAACCATGCGCGGTTTGTTATATGTCTTGTTTGCGGGGATCACCATCGTGATGGTGATCGAAGCCCTTGAATTGTTGGAAATATTTTATAAGGCGCGCGAGGGGGTGGACACCGTGAAGGCGTTGATCGCCGGGCCGATCTGGGTCGGTATGGCGATTCAATGGATCATGTCCGTTTTTGTTCTGGCGGTTACTTCCGGGCTGTTGATATTTGAAGTGCATGGGAAGCGACTGGTTAACTGGTTATTCCTGTGTGGCTTGGCCATCATGGTCGGTGTGTTGGCCATGCGCTGGAACGTGGTGATTGGCGGGCAGGAGTTGTCCAAGACCATGAAAGGGCTGCTGACCTTTTACCCGGAAGTCTTTGGCCGTGAGAGTTTATTTGTGGTTGGCGTTATTTCTGTCTGCCCTTACATCACGCTGTGGCTGGTAACAAAATTGTTGCCACCCTGGGCAGACGGCAAGAAGGCAGTCGTCTGAATTTCACAGTACGTCTTGAGTGTTGGTTGAGCAAAGTACGCAGATAAATACTGCGTACTTTGTTTTTATCGCAGCCAAGGGGGACTTTTTCGGTTAAAGTCCTGCTTCGATCGAGAGTGGTGTTGGCACGTTTTGCGCCAATCCACATAACAAGGAGCAAACAATAAATGGCAGCCCAACCTGAAATTACCAACATGGCCTTGTTTTGCGACTTCGAGAACGTGGCGCTGGGTGTGCGCGATGCCAAGTATGCGCAGTTCGACATCAAGAAAGTGCTGGAACGCTTGCTGCTCAAAGGCAGTATTGTGGTCAAAAAGGCTTATTGCGACTGGGATCGCTACAAGGAATTCAAGGCGACCATGCACGAGGCCGCTTTTGAGCTGATTGAAATTCCCCATGTGCGGCAAAGCGGCAAGAATTCTGCCGACATCCGCATGGTGGTGGATGCGCTCGATCTCTGCTACACCAAGGCACATGTGGATACCTTCGTCATTATCAGCGGAGATTCTGATTTTTCACCGCTGGTCTCCAAGCTGCGCGAGAACAACAAGTACGTCATCGGCATCGGTGTGAAGGATTCGACCGCGAATCTGTTGAGCGCAAACTGCGACGAATTCATTTTTTATGACGATCTGGTGCGCGAACAGGAAGCGAAACAAAAACGCGCCGAAAGGCAAACGCCCAGAAAAGCTGCAACCAGCAAGGTCAAGCCGTCAGCCGCTAGGAGCGAAGCGGATAAGCGTCAGGAAGCGCTTGATTTTATTGTAGAAACTGTCGAGGCATTGGTTGTGGAACGGGGTTCAGACGAAAAAATATGGGGTTCTATGGTCAAGACCACCATGCAGCGCCGCAAACCCGGATTCACCGAATCCTATTACGGCTACCGCTCGTTCAAGGACTTGGTCGAAGAGGCGCAGCGGCAAAAACTGCTCATGGTGGTGCGTGACCAGAATTCCGGCCAATACACACTTTGTTTGCCGGCTACGGACTGACAGGATGGAAATTTACATTTACTGGTTTTTGCTGGCGCTTATCCTGCTCGCGCTGGAAATGGCGACAGGCACGTTTTACCTGCTGATGATTGCCATTGCGATGGCGTTGGGCGGTTTGGCGGCGCTGCTGGAGGCGAGTATCGCGTGGCAATTGACGCTTAGCGCGCTGGCCGTGATCGCGGGTACGTTTATCTTGCGCAACGGGAAGCGTGGCGGCGCGGCGGCGGACAGCAATCTCGATGTCGGGCAGCCAGTGCAGGTGCTGACGTGGCACGAAAACGGCGCGGCGCGGGTGGCCTATCGCGGTGCTGAGTGGGATGCAGAGCCGGAGTCTGCCGACATGCCGCACGAGGGAGTGTTCTATATCAAGGCGATACAGGGTGCTTCCCTGATTCTGACACCTCACAAACCCAAACATCATTAAGCCGCAAACGTTAAGGAAAAAGCATGGAAATCTCACTGTTTATACTGGTTGCAGCCATTATTTTTATCGTCAAGGCGCTCAAGGTCGTGCCGCAGCAAAATTCATGGGTCATTGAGCGGCTGGGACGTTTTCATGCGGCGCTGTCACCCGGCCTGAATATCGTCATTCCCTTCGTTGATCGAGTCGCGTACAAACACCTGCTCAAGGAAGTGCCGCTGGATGTCCCCAGCCAGATCTGCATCACCCGTGACAACACCCAATTGACGGTGGACGGCATCCTGTATTTTCAGGTGACCGACCCCCGTCTTGCCTCTTACGGCACCAGCAATTACATCGTGGCGATTACCCAGCTTGCCCAGACTACCTTGCGTTCGGTGATCGGCAAGATGGAGTTGGACAAGACCTTTGAAGAGCGCGACGACATCAACCGCGCTGTTGTTGCCGCGCTGGATGAAGCCGCCACCAGTTGGGGGGTGAAAGTGTTGCGCTACGAAATCAAGGATTTGACCCCGCCCAAGGAAATCCTCCACGCTATGCAGGCGCAGATCACTGCCGAACGCGAAAAGCGCGCCCTGATCGCTGCGTCGGAAGGCCGCAAGCAGGAACAAATCAATATCGCCACGGGCGAACGTGAAGCCTTCATTCAGCGCTCCGAGGGTGAAAAACAGGCCGCGATCAACACCGCCCAGGGCGAAGCCGAAGCCATCAAGGCCGTCGCTGCGGCAACCGCGCAAGCGATCCAGCAAGTCGCCCTTGCCATCCAGTCGCCCGGCGGCATGGACGCGGTTAACCTTAAAGTCGCCGAAAAATATGTGGAAGCCTTCGGCAATGTCGCCAAGCAGGGCAACACCCTGATTCTGCCGGGCAATCTGGCGGACATGGGCGCCATGGTCGCCACTGCCATGAGCATCGTCAAGGCGCAGAAGTAGGCGGCTGGCATCCTCCTCTGTTGGAGGGGGCGTGTGTACAGATTCCCGATTTATCAGAGGGCTGCGCAGCATCCGTTACTGAAGTAAACGGATGCTGCCTAGATGCTATAATCCGCGCCTCTTTGAAGCGGGTGCGGTATGACCCCCTGCTTTTGAAATCCGTCATGCCCGTTTCCCTGCTGCAATCTTCACCCGGAGGGGGAGGGGGAAAATGAGCGGTTGCGGGAATTTTATGTTTATTGGTGCTGCCTGATGTCCATCGTATTAAATTTCAAATCCTATCTTGCCGAATTGTTCGCGCGGGCGTTGCGCGAGGTAGCACCCGAGCAGGTCGGCGCGATCGTATTGATCGAGCGTCCCAAGCAGGCAGCGCATGGCGATTACGCCTGCAATCTGGCGATGCAGCTGGCCAAGCCGTTGCGAAAATCGCCGCGCGACATCGCGCAAGCCTTGATTGCCGCTTTGCCCGAGTCCGATGTCATCGAAAAAGTCGAGATTGCCGGTGCAGGATTTATCAATGTGTTCATTACCAAGACAGCCAAGCAAGCGATTGTCCATACTGTACTCCATGCGGGAGCAGGTTACGGTCATCTGCATCTGGGCGCGGGGTGCAAGGTTCAGGTGGAGTTCGTTTCGGCGAATCCGACCGGTCCCTTGCATGTGGGGCATGGTCGCGGTGCGGCGGTGGGCGATTGTCTGTGTAACGTGTTGCATGCGGCAGGCTGGGAGGTGACGCGCGAGTTTTATTACAACGATGCGGGGGCGCAGATTGAAAATTTGATGCGCTCGGTGCAGTTGCGCTGCCAGGGCGTTACGCCAGATGATCCTCGCTGGCCGGAGGGCGGCTATCGCGGCGATTACATCGCGGAGGTGGCGAATGCCTATATGGCGCAGGAAACGGTGGAGTCGGACGATCAGCACGTTGTCGGCAAGGGCGATATTTTTGATACCGAGGCGATCCGCCATTTCGCGGTGGCTTATTTGCGCCGCGAGCAGGATCTGGATTTGCGTGCCTTCAATGTCGAGTTCGACGTGTTCGCGCTGGAATCCGCGCTGTATTCGTCCGGTAAGGTAGAGGAGGCGGTGCAAGGGCTGATCGCCAGCGGCCATACTTACGAGCAGGATGGCGCGCTGTGGTTGCGCACCACCGATTTCGGTGACGATAAAGACCGCGTGATGCGCAAGGCGGACGGCGGCTACACCTATTTTGTGCCGGACGTAGCCTATCATCTCGACAAATGGCGGCGCGGTTTTGTGCGCGTCATCAACGAACAGGGCGCGGATCATCACAGCACCATCACGCGCGTGAGAGCGGGCTTGCAGGCGCTGGATGCGGGCATTCCGCAAGGCTGGCCGGATTATGTGCTGCACCAGATGGTGACGGTGCTGAAGAACGGCGAAGAGGTGAAAATCTCCAAGCGCGCGGGCAGTTATGTGACGTTGCGCGATTTGATAGACGAAGTGGGCTGCGATGCCACGCGCTATTTCCTCGCGGCGCGCCATCCCGATTCGCAACTGGTGTTCGACATTGACCTGGCGAAATCCAAATGCAACGACAATCCGGTTTATTACATCCAGTATGCCCATGCCCGTATCAGCACCGTGCTGGAACTGTGGGGCGGTGAGCATTTAAGCCTGTTGCAGGCCAACGTCGGCTTGCTGGACAGCGAATACGAAACGGCTTTACTACAGCAACTTATTGATTATCCTCAGATAATAGAGCTCGCTGCGGAAGATTTGGCACCGCATCTGGTGGCGTTTTATCTAAAGGATTTGGCGGCGGCGTTCCACAGCTACTACAATGCCTCGCGTTTTCTGGTGGAAGATGAGGCCATCAAGTGTGCCCGTCTCGCATTGATTGCGGCGGTAGCGCAAGTGATGCGCAATGGCTTGGCCTTGCTGGGCGTAAGCGCGCCGGACAAGATGTAATCGCCCGACCTTGGCGAGTGTCTTGATTGATCTGTTTTAATTTATGCGATTTAATTTACGGGTGGAAATGATTAAAAGATGAGCAGACCGACACGCAATAAATCCGATGCGCCAGGCAGGAAGGGGAGTCCGTTGTTGACGGGCATTTTGTTGGGCATGGTGTTCGGTGTCGCCTTGGCGGCGGGTCTGGCTTGGTATCTGTTGAAATTACCCAGCCCGTTTGTCAGTAAAGAACAAGTGATTAAGCCGGCGGCAGAAATGGCTAAGCCTGCCGTGCCTGCTCCCAAGACGGTGGCGGTGCAAGCAGTGCCTTTCGCAGCAGAAGCCAAACCGCGCTTTGAATTTTACAAGGTGTTGACCGATAAACAGGATGCGACAACCTTGCCGGAACCCGCCGCTAAGCTCAATCCAGCAGAAAACAAACCCGCCGAAAATAAGCCAGCCCCCCCCCTTAAAACGACCTACTTGCAGGCGGGGTCATTCGCCAATGCCGCCGAAGCAGAAAATCTGAAAGCCAGTTTGGCTATGAAGGGCGTGGAATCCAGTGTGCAGACGGTGACGATTCCGGGTAAGGGCGTGTGGCATCGTGTCAGGGTAGGCCCATTCCATAGCGAGAAAGAAATGAACAACGCGCGTGGCAGCTTGAAACTAATTGGTCTTGAGGCTACTCCAACGCACTGATTGTCGGAAGTTTTTCGGCATAATCACCCTTTTTTCAAGGAGTAAGAAGTGAAAAAGATGTTCAAAAATTTGATTGTTGCAGTGATGTTCATGTTCGTCGGTACTGCTTTCGCCGCAGCGCAACAAGGCAAGGGATACACGTTGCTTAGCCCGGCTCAGCCTGCCAGCACCCCTAAAATTGAAGTATTGGAATTCTTCTTCTATGAGTGTTCCCACTGCTTCCATCTGCATCCACTGCTGGCAGATTGGGCAAAAACCCTGCCCAGCGATGTGCAACTGACTTTCGTGCCGACGATCTTCCGCGACTCCACCGAGCCGCTGGCGAGAACATTCTATGCGCTTGAATCTATGGGAAAAATAAAGCAGATGGATGATGCGATTTATCAGGCTATTCACATAAAGCAGGCGAATTTATATGATCTGGATACGATAGGCGCATTTGTCGCCAGCAACGGCGTGGATCGCAACAAGTTTGCGGCGACCTATCAATCGTTCACGGTGAACAGCAAAATAGCGAATGCCAAGCAAATGATCCGTCGCTACGGCATCAATGGCACGCCGACACTGGTGGTGGATGGTAAATATGTGATTACCGGGTTGCAACCAGCCGATACCATCCGCGTGCTGAATGAAGTTATCGCAATGGCGCGCAAGGCGCATCCCGCCGAGAAAAAAGCCAAGAGTAAATAGCTCTGAAGGTCGTTCTCTCTGGCGCGTCCAGCGGTTTGGGGTTATCGCTGGCGCGCCATTATCTTGAGCGTGGCGCGAGTGTGGCCGCTTTTGCCCGCCGTGCTGATTTGCTGCAAGCACTCTCGCTGGAATTTCCCGACCAGGTTCATTGCTACGCGCTGGATGTGCGCGATGCCGCCGCCCTTCGACAGGCCGCTTGCGATTTCATGGCGAGGGTCGGCGTGCCGGATGTGGTTATTGCCAACGCCGGGGTCAGCGTCGGCACGCTTACCGAATATGCCGAGGATGGGGACGCTTTCCAGCAGGTGATGGACATCAACGTGCTGGGTATGGTGAAGACTTTCCAGCCGTTTGTCGCGGCGATGCGCGAAGCTCACCAAGGTACTTTGGTCGGTATCGCCAGTGTTGCCGGATTTCGCGGCTTGCCGGGGGCGGGTGCCTATTCTGCCTCCAAGTCCGCCGCCATCACCTATCTGGAATCGTTGCGCGTCGAGCTGCGCGGCAGCGGCATCGAGGTGGTGACGATTTGTCCGGGTTACGTCAAGACGGCGATGACCGAAGTCAACCCTTACCCGATGCCGTTCATTCTGGAAGCGCCCGAAGCGGCACGGCGCATCGTTCGCGCCATTGCACGGCAAACCGCCTTCGCGGTGATTCCGTGGCAAATGGGCGTGGTCGGCTGGCTGCTTAAGCACCTGCCGAACGCGCTGTATGACCGCCTGTTCGCTCATGCACCGCGTAAGCCTCGCGGCTTGCTCTAGTCAGTCATGCGCCTATACAAAAAATTTCTCGACGGTGTGCCGGACTATCTGGCGCGCTACTACTGGTGGGCGTACCTATGGCGAGGGGGCATCTGGCTGTTCGACCATCAGCCCATCATCAACGCCATTTTGTTCGGCCAGTACGACAAGCTGCTTGAAAAGACGCTGGCGCTGGCCGATACCCGACCGGATGCGCGTTTGCTGCAACTGACTTGCGTGTATGGCAAGCTCACGCCCTCGTTGCTCGCGGCCACGGGCAATGACGTGCATCTGTGCGATGTGGCCGATGGCCAGTTGCAACTGGCGCGGCGCAAGACCCGATCTGTTGCATCCCGCTGTCCGCTGGCGCGCATGAACGCCGAATGCCTCGGATATGCAAACGAGTCCTTTGATCAGGTGATCGTGTTTTTCTTGTTTCACGAGCTGCCCGCTGAAGCGCGCCGCCGCACGTTCGCCGAAATCGCGCGCGTGATTCGTCCCGGCGGATCGGTGCTGATTACCGAATATGCCGAAACCCCACGCCATCATCTGCTGTATCGCTTTGCGCCATTTCGCTGGCTGATCGGACACCTGGAGCCGTTTTTGCCGGGATTCTGGCAGGAAGATGTCACCGCCAGATTGAGCGATGCGTTGCGGGAAAACGGCAAAGCGCTGCACGGTGAGCCGCATCTTGAATACTGCTTTGGCCGGTTTTATCGGGTCATGCGTTTCAACCTCGGCGAATGAGCATCTGAATCAAAAAAATGCCCCCGAACTTTGGGTTCGGGGGCAAAAAGTCTTAACAACCAGGGAGGAGTAAAAGACATCCGTTCGGGGGGGGGGACGGATGAAAGCTTGCGCTAACTGAACGGTAAGGCAAGCTAAATTGAAAAAAGTTCTATGTGTTTAGAAAATATTTTCAAAGTGGCTACTCCCTGTGCGCCACCTACCCACTCAGCCAAGAGGCTACTTGCCAGCAGGTTCGCCGCCCAGTGCCGTTGTCAGTTCGGTGATCATTTTCGCTAATTCGCCGGTCATCAGGGTGAAGTCGAGTTCAAACATCTCGTCGGCGGTATCGGCCAGAGTGCTGGATTCTTCCTTGATGATGTCCAAAAAAGTGAGCCGTTTGATTTGCAGTTGTTCGGTCAACACGAAGGAAATGCGGTTGTTCCAGGTTAGCCCCAGACGGGTGGCGCGTTTGCCTGCCGCGATGTGGGCGAGAATTTCTTCGCCTTCCAGCGCGTGGTTGGCATAACGCACCGTGGCACGGCTATCGCCCGTGGCGCGCAGTTCCAGTTCCTGGTCTATGCTGAAACCAATGGGAGCTTCTTCGCCCGCCAGCCAGTCGGTCATCGCGGCAACGGGTGAAATTTTGGTTTGCAGCGGTTTGACGGGCAGCTCGTCCAGCGTCTTGTTGAGGAATTCGAGCAGCTCTTCCGCTTTGGTAGCCGAGGCAGCCTCTATGATCAGGCGACCATTAGGCAAATCCAGCCAGGCGTAGGTGGTGCGCTGGACGGCAAAAGCTCTGGGCAGCAGTTCTTCGGTGATGGCTTCCTTGAGGTCTTTGGTCTCTTTGCGACCGACCTTGTAGCCTTGTTGCGCCTCGATGTCGGCGATGCGCTCCTTGGCGTAGCGATTGATGATGGAGGCGGGCAACAGTTTTTGCTCTACCCCCAGCGCAAATAAAATATGCTTGTTCGCAACATGAACCAAGCGGTCGTCATTACGGCAGGAAACCCAGCCACGGCTCTGTTTGTCGAGTCCGCTGCAAGGCATTAACGGTTTGAGCGCCAGTTTTTCCTGTAGTGCCTCGGCAGTGATGGCGCAGTTTTCGGGAAGACGATAGATGAAGATGTTCTTGAACCACATGGCAGCCGCTCCGAAAAACCGCCGATTATACAGTCCGGCCTAAAAAAACTGCCATGAAAAAACGCCATGAAAAAACGCCATGAAGGAACGGTTGCATGATGCTGGCGTAAATCAGTCCAGAAAAGACTCCGCTGCCTGGTATTCCAGCCCGAACGTCTCGGCCACTTTTTTGTGCGTGACATTACCCGATACGATGTTTAGCCCTTTAAGCAGCGCAGGGGAGTCCTTGAGAGCTTGCTTCCAACCCTTGTCCGCCAGTTGCAGCAAGTAGGGGAAGGTCGCGTTGGTCAGTGCCATGGTGGCGGTGACGGGTACGCTGCCTGGCATATTGGCGACACCGTAGTGAATGATGCCATCCACGATGAAAGTCGGGTGTTCGTGGGTAGTCGGGTGCGTCGTCTCGATACAGCCACCCTGATCTACCGCGACATCCACGATGACCGAGCCTTGGCGCATCCGTTGCAGATCTTCGCGGTGCAGCAGTTTGGGTGCGCGAGCGCCGTGTATCAAGATGGCTCCAATGACCAGGTCTGCGCTGGATATTTGTTCTAATATGTTGAATCTGTTAGAGAAAACAAGTTGTACGTTGGCTGGCATGAGGTAGCTGAGCTGGCGCAGTTTGTCCAGATCAGTATCGAGCAGGACGACTGTAGCACCCAGACCTGCCGCGATTTTTGCCGCATTCGTGCCGACCACGCCAGCCCCCAGTATCACGACTTTACCGGGCGCAACGCCGGGTACGCCACCGAGTAACACGCCGCGCCCGCCCGGTAATTTCTCCAGATATTTCGCACCTTCCTGTACCGCCATACGCCCGGCGACCTCGGACATGGGGGTGAGTAAAGGCAGCTCTCGCGAGGCTAGTTCAACGGTTTCGTAAGCGATACAAACTGCGTTCGAGGCAAGATGCGCGCGGGTCAGGGTTTCGCTGGCGGCAAAGTGGAAGTAAGTGAAGATGATCTGGCCGGATTGGATGTATTGCCATTCTGATTCAACGGGTTCTTTGACTTTGACAATCAAGTCAGCTTCAGCCCAGACGGTTGCCGCAGCGGGGATGATTTGCGCGCCAGCGGCCTGATATTGTGCGTCGCTAAAACCTCCGCCTGCACCGGCATTATTTTCAACCAGGACGATGTGCCCTCGCGCGACCAGCGCCGCTGTTCCGCCGGGTGTCAGCGAAACGCGATACTCATTGGTTTTGACTTCTTTCGGGATGCCTATTTTCATCTGCTGAACTCCTGTTTAACGGGTGTGGCGGGGTGCGGCGTTATGGTATCCTCGCCAATGATAGCTCGTTTAATCACTTTTTTACCTGATGAAATTTTTCCTGTTGTTTTTGTTGCTGATGGCAAATTCCGTATTGGCGGGTCAGGACGATGATTTTTTGGCCGCTCGTGATGCCTTTCGCGTGGGGGATGCCGCCAAGTTGTCTGTCTTCGCGCAACGCCTCAAGCATAGTCCACTGGAAGTTTATATTTCCTATTACCAGTTGCGCATGGTGCTGGCTAGCAGCGATGCCGGTGTGATTCGCGCCTATTTGGCACGTCCTGAAGACACGCCGCTGATAGACAAGATGCGCGCCGAATGGCTGCGCTTGCTGGGCAAGCAGCAGCAGTGGGATTTGTTCGACAGCGAATATCCGCGCCTGCTGTCCGAAGATGCTGAGCTCACTTGTTACGCATTGCAATCCCGCTTTCGTAAGCAGGAGGTCGCCGTGCTGCAAGAGGTGCGCGCTTTGTGGTTCAACCCCAAAGCGTTGCCGGGCAGTTGCGATAGTTTGTTTGAGACGGCGATAGGGAATGGCATCATCAGCCAGCAGGATATATGGCAGCGGCTACGTCTGGCGCTGGAGGGCGGCAATCTGTCGCTTGCCAGGCCGTTGGCAGAAAGGTTGACAGGAAACCGGGCTGTGTCACCTGATGCGCTGGAAAAGGCTAAGGCTGATCCTGGGCGATATTTGGATAGACAGGTATGGAATCAGGCCAACACGGGTCAACTTGCTGTTGCGATGTTCGCCTTGCAGCGTCTGGCCAACCAGGCACCTGATTTCGCTGCGCAACGCTGGGGGGAGGTATCTGGCCATTTCCCTATGAGCGAACAGCAATATTTTTGGGGTTGGTTGGGATATGAAGCGGCGCGCAAACATGACGCGCGCGCCGTGCAGTGGTTTAGGGCGGCAGGAGATGCGACGCTCAATAAACAACAGGCGGCATGGCGGGTGCGCGCGGCATTGCGTGTGCAGGATTGGTCCGAGGTGTTGTCGGCCATTGAGGCCATGAGCGAAGTGCAGCGCAACGAATCTGCCTGGCAATACTGGAAGGGGCGCGCCTTGCAAGCACAGGGACGGCGCATTGAAGCGGCGAAGATTTTCGCCCCGCTGAGTGCCGGATATGATTTTTACGGCCAATTGGCTGGCGATGAATTGAACGACACGGCGGTACTCAGCGCCGTGCGTCCCGATTACCAATACCCCCAGCAAGAACTGGCGACGATAGAGAATTTGCCCGGCATACGTCGGGCGTTGGCGTTGTATCGCATGGATCTGCGCACGGATGCGTTCAGGGAGTGGAGTTGGGCGATACGCAATTTTAATGACCGTGAGTTACTTGCCGCAGCAGAAATTGCTCGGCGCAATGAGATCTATGACCGAGCCATCAATACCGCCGAAAAAACTGTACATCTGCATGATTTCGCCCTGCGTTATCTCGCTCCTTATCGCGCAGCCTTGCGCCCGCATATTCAGGAAAATAACCTGGAAGAAGCCTGGGTATACGGGCTGATGCGGCAGGAAAGCCGTTTTATAACTGCGGCAAAGTCCGGGATGGGGGCATCGGGGCTGATGCAAGTGATGCCGACTACGGCGCGCTGGATCGCCAAAAAGCTGGGCTGGAAGGGTTATAGCGAATCCATGCTGCATCAGTTGGATACCAATATGAAATTAGGTACGTTTTATATGAAGAATATCCTGACCTCGTTGGACGACAGCCCGGTATTGGCTTCGGCTGGCTACAATGCCGGCCCCAGCCGCGCGAAACGCTGGCGCTCAGAGCGACCGCTGGAAGGTGCGATTTACGTCGAGACGATTCAGTTTGACGAAACCCGTGATTACGTTAAAAAGGTGATGAGCAACACGGTGTATTACGCACGGCAATTCGGTACGCCCGCGCGTTCTCTGAAGCAGCGTTTGGGCGTGGTCGGGGGTAAGGTTGCGGAATCGGGTACGGCAAACCAGGAGGGAGTGGCTGAACCATGAGCGTTCCGGTCAAAATTTACTGTGTAGGGGGCGCGGTACGCGACCGTTTACTGGGCTTGCCGAGCAAGGATCACGACTGGGTGGTGGTCGGCAGCACCCCTGAAGCCATGGTCGCACAGGGGTATCAGCCGGTGGGGCGCGATTTTCCGGTATTTTTGCACCCCGAGACGCACGAGGAATACGCGCTGGCGCGCACTGAGCGCAAGACTGCGCGCGGTTACAAAGGTTTTGCCGTGTATGCCGCGCCGGACGTGACGCTGGAGCAGGATTTATTGCGTCGCGATTTCACGATCAACGCCATCGCGCAAGATGCCGAGGGTAACTTGATAGACCCGCACCACGGCATAGCCGATTTGCGTGCCGGAATACTGCGTCACGTCAGCCCAGCGTTCAACGAAGACCCAGTGCGCATCCTGCGCGCGGCGCGCTTCGCGGCGCGCTTCGGTTTTAGCATCGCGCCGGAAACCCTGTCCTTGATGCGTGACATGGTAAGCAACGGCGAAGTGGATGCGCTGGTGCCGGAACGGGTCTGGCAGGAACTGTCGCGAGGGCTTATGGAAGAAAAGCCCTCGCGATTTTTTGAGACTCTGCGCAGTTGCGGCGCTTTGGCGAAAATCATGCCCGAGGTGGATGGGCTGTTCGGTGTGCCTCAGCCGGAAAAATATCACCCCGAAATAGATTGCGGCCTGCACACCCTGATGGTGGTGGACGATGCCGCACAGCATGATTACGCGTTGGAGGTGCGCTTTGCCGCGCTAACGCATGATCTGGGCAAAGCCGCCACGCCGCAAGCGGTCTTGCCCCGTCACCTGGGTCATGAGCTGCGCGGTGTGGCGTTGGTAGAAAAACTTTCCGAGCGTTTGCGTGCCACGGGTGAATGTCGTGATCTGGCGCGGCTGACGGCGCGCTACCACGGCGACATTCATCGCGCCATGGAACTACGCGCCGTCACGGTAGTCCGACTGTTCCAGTCGGCAGATGCCTGGCGACGACCGGAGCGATTTGCTCAGTTGCTGCAGGCGTGTGCGGCAGATGCGCGCGGACGCTTGGGTTTTGCGCAGGTGGCTTATCCGCAAGCCAACTATTTGCTGGAATTGCTGGCGGTGGCGCGTGCGGTGGATGCGGGTGCGGTTGCGCGGGGTTGTCAGGATAAAGGTACAATTCCCGCCGCAGTCCAGCGGGCTCGCATCAATGCAATTGAGAGTCTGGTAAAAATTAACGAAAGGAGCGGTAATGCGTAAGTGGATAGGGTGTGTGTTGTTAGTTGCTGTGCCGTGTATTGCATTGGCGGCGAATCAATCTGGCAGCACCAAGGAACGGAATGCCAGACTGAACGAGATGTTCAAAGCATTGGATGTGGATAAATCGGGCAAGCTTTCCCAGTCTGAAGTCGAACAAAACGCGCCTGCAATCGCTGAAAATTTTGATCAGATAGATGCGGATCATGATAGCGGATTGACCAAAAAGGAGCTGAAAGACGCTTTTGCGCTTGCCGAGAAGAGGCGCAGTGACTTCAATCGGCATTTGTCTTCGGCAGATAAAGATAAAAACGGGAAATTATCCAGGGAAGAAGCGCAGACGCTGCCTAATCTCAGCGCGAATTTTGATGCGATTGACAGCAACCATGATGGGCAACTGGTCATCAAGGAAATCGCTGACTTTATTCGCGCCAAGGGCAATGCCGAACCTGCCTCAAGTTCAGCACCCGCTCTGGCTCAGTAGCAGTTATAACAGTCGGGACAAGTCGCCACGGGCGAATCCGCTTAACGGATTCGCCCTGTTTTTACCTAGCGCCAGGACTTTGAATAACTCGCCCATTTCTGCCGGGCTGGTGAGTTTCTGCAACTGCGCCGAGAGCGGTAAATAATCACGCAGATTTTCGGGCGAAGTGTCCTTCAGTAAGTCCGCAATGCCGCTATTGATCAGGAAAAAGGCCTGATTGGTGTAACCCAGCAGCTCCAGCCCTGCATCAATGCCAACCTCCGCGATGTCGGTGAAATTGACATGCGCGGTGATGTCCTGCAAGCCGGGCAACCAGAACGGGTCATCGTGGGCGTGGTGGCGGTAGTGGCACATCAGCGTTCCTGCCGCGCGTTGCGCATGGTAAAACTCGCGCGCGCCGAAACCATAATCTATGAACAGCATCGCGCCTTGTGTCAGGCAGTGAGCCAGACTGTTGACCAGTCCACGCGCGGCCAGGCAGATTTCGCTGACATAATTGTCAGGCAGGCTGGATGACTCGTTGATGAGTTGAGCGGCTTGCAGCAAGGCGGGTTCGTCGAGCGGACGCTCCTGCCAGATAAAACCTTGCTCGCTCCATGCCACACCCTGCTCGTTGGGGATCCTGCCCTGCCAGCGCACACGGTGAACTGGCAGCGCGTCGAGCACTTCGTTGGCCACGATAGCGCCCATGAAATGCTCGGGTAGCGTGTCCAGCCAATGCACTCGATCCATCAGATGCGGCAGGCGTTGTTGCAGCAATGCCTGCTGGCGGCAGCGCAGATCGGCGCTCACTTCAAGGATGTTGTAGCGGTCGGGCAAGTTGTTCCGTTGTTCCAGTTCAAGCAGCATGTCTGCCGCCAGTTTGCCGCTGCCAGCGCCCAGTTCCAGCAGGTGCGGCGCGCTGTCCGCCATGATCTCGGCGGCTTGTCTTGCCAGGGTGCGTCCGAACAAGGGCGAGAGTTCGGGCGCGGTGATGAAGTCGCCCGCCTCGCCAAATTTGTGTGCCCCTGCCGTGTAATAGCCCAGCCCCGGTGCGTACAAGGCCAGTTCCATGTAACGCGCGAAGGAAATCCAGCCGTCGTTAGCCGCGATGTCCCGCCGTATTGTCTCAAGCAACCGTGCGCTGTGGTGTTGGGCTTCGGGTGAGGGCAGGGGGAAGGAAGGGGATAAGTTCATGGTCAGGTATAATTCGCGGGATTGGCAAGTTTAATGGAGGAGACGATGCAAGGCAAAGTTATCTTGGTGACGGGGGGCGGCAAGCGCGTGGGGGCGGCGATTTGTCGTCGCCTGCACGCGGCGGGTGCCACTATCGCGCTGCATTACCGTTCTTCGGCGCAACAGGCGCAGGCCTTGCAGGATGAGTTAAACGCGCAGCGTGCGGATAGCGCCGCCGCGTTTTCTGCCAATCTGCTGGATAGGCAGGCCTTGCCCCTCCTGGTTCAACAGGTGGTGGCGCGATTTGCCCGGCTGGATGTGCTGGTCAACAATGCTTCCAGTTTTTATGCGACACCGCTGGCCGAAGTGGATGAAGCGCAATGGGATGATCTGCTGGGTACGAATTTGCGTGCGCCGTTATTTCTGGCGCAGGCGGCGGCGGATGAATTGCGCCGCAGGCATGGCTGCATCGTCAATATCGTGGATATTCATGCTGAGCGCCCGATGCGCGGGCATCTGCTGTATAGCGTGGCAAAGGCTGGGCTGGTCGCTTTAACGCGCGGCCTGGCGCAGGAAATGTCGCCGCAAGTGAGGGTGAATGCGGTTGCGCCCGGGGTCATCCTCTGGCCTGATGGCGGCGGCTGGGAGGACGAGACGGAGCGTCGCAAAATTGTGGCGCACACGCTGTTGAAGCGCGAAGGCGAGCCGGATGACATCGCTCGAACCGTCGCTTTTTTGATCAAGGATGCGCCTTATATCACGGGTCAGGTCATTGCCGTTGATGGCGGCAGAAGCATCAACATTTAACAGGAAACTTTAATGAGCATAGCAGCACAACCCATCCAGTTTGACCATTCAGGTAATTTCAATAAACTCAAAAACCGCTTGGAGCATCAGGTCGGCAAGGCTATTTTCGATTTCAATATGATCGAGGCGGGCGATTCGGTGATGGTGTGCCTGTCCGGCGGCAAGGATTCCTACACTTTGCTGGACATCCTGC
>Ga0210032_1000428_pt1 | contig 31803 bp, 25 predicted proteins | sample CryGeyCG2114_250_2_FD_185458 | JGI IMG/M metagenome (GOLD analysis project Ga0210032, IMG submission 185458) | Groundwater microbial communities from aquifer - Crystal Geyser CG13_big_fil_rev_8/21/14_2.50 (SPAdes) (version 2) | ecosystem: Environmental > Aquatic > Deep subsurface > Groundwater ... | reverse complement strand
AGAGGGGTACCCCGTCGCCCTGTTCGTTTAGAATCCTTACGAGGCTAAATCACTTCAACTTACGTTTACGGCCTATTGGCTTGCGCCCATCGTGCTTAACATTTGGAGTTACCTCCGCCTGCCCGATGTTTGCTATCCGGTGGTTGACCTACCTTGCCGGAACGGGATTTCCACCCGCTGGAATTATCGACCTTGCTCGGCCGCACACCCCTTTGATTCCTATGGTAAAATCTTGTGTTTTGTATGGTTTGGACGAATATTTTCCGGTGGTTTCAACTAAGTGATTGAATCTTAACCTATCTTAGGAAACTAGTAAAAGTAATAGTCATACTGTGCTATTTATTGTGCTTTTTTTAGGCTGCGCTGGCAGGTCAGGCCGCCAAGTTCACGGTTCAATAGCATCTCAAAACCAGATAGAGAAAAATATTAAATACAATAAAAAATATCGCAATATCCAAAAAACATTGACTAACAGGGGTATAAACCGTTACTTTTATGGGTTTTAAGAGAAAACCGAATAAAGATCTCTAAAAATTGATTTTTTATCAAACAATAATAACAAGCCACTGGAGACAGTATGAGTACAGATTTTATTAAGAACCAAGGAACCTTTTTAGGTCACCCCAAAGGACTCTATTTACTTTTTTCCACAGAAATGTGGGAAAGGTTTAGTTACTATGGAATGAGAGCATTATTAGTCCTGACTTTAGTGGCATCCACTGAAGATGCAAATGCTGGTTTTGGATGGGGGCAGTCTGATGCATTGTTGTTATACGGGATCTACACAGGTCTAGTTTACTTCACACCATTAATTGGTGGCTGGTTAGCCGATAGCTATTTAGGTCAAAGAAAATCCATCATCATCGGTGGTATCATTATGGCAATAGGGCAATTTATTTTGGCTTACTCTATCCCTCAGAGCCTGAATCTGTTCTATCTTGGTCTGTTCTTTTTAATCATAGGCAATGGTTTTTTCAAACCCAATATTTCTACAATGGTTGGGGATCTGTACAAAGCGGGTGACTCAAGAAGAGATGGCGCTTTCACTATTTTTTATATGGGAATCAATCTTGGTGCTTTAATTGCGCCTTTAGTGACCAACACTCTGGGAGAAGATCCTAATTGGGGTTGGCAGTATGGCTACCTCTTTGCAGGTATAGGCATGATGCTATCTGTTTTGGTTCAAATCGTTTTTGCACCCAAATATTTGGGGACTATTGGTGTTGAACCATCAGCTAAACTTTCTTTAGCAGCCAGTGGTGGTGCGCATAAGCCCTTAACAAAGATTGAATGGGATCGTCTAAAAGTCATATTTATGTTATTTATTTTCGTGATGCTTTTTTGGGCATCCTTTGAACAAGCTGGTGGGTTGATGACAATTTATGCCTCTGAGAAAACAGATCGTATGATCGGCGACTTCTTAGTTCCAGCTGGTTGGTTTCAATCATTAAATCCCCTCTATATTATTATATTAGCACCTATCTTCTCCGTTATGTGGGTGAAGTTAGGCAAACTGAATCCATCTACTCCCAAGAAAATGGTGCTTGGCTTAATCCTCACAGCGATTGGATTTCTATTTATGATTGGGGCAGTTTTAGATCAACAGGCAAATGGAAAAGCAGGTATGTATTGGTTAGCATTAGCTTACTTATTCCATACCATGGGTGAGCTTTGTATATCCCCAGTAGGATTATCTATGGTCACCAAACTGTCACCTCTGAGAGTTGCCAGTGTCATGATGGGGGTTTGGTTCCTGATTAACTTCTTTGCTAATTTATTAGCCGGTATCATTGGTTCTTTTGCAGAAAAGTTTGGTGAACTGTATATCTTCGGTGGGATCGCGGCCTTTAATGTAGTGTTCGCGCTTCTCCTTTGGACGATTGCAGGAAGGCTACTAAAATGGATGCACGGTGCTGAAGATGCAGGTGATGCATTAAATGATGAACTAAAAACAGCAGCTGACGCAGTTTAAAAAATCGTCTAAATAAAAGAACCAGCTACGGCTGGTTTTTTTATTTCTAACATCACCTATTGACGGATCAGCCGAATATTATCCACTGTGGCAGTATGATTAGAACGAAAAGGATTAATATCCAGACCTCCCCTTCTGGTATAACGCGCATAAACACTTAATTTTTGTGGTTGGCAATAGTGCATAATATCGCAAAAAATACGCTCCACACATTGCTCATGAAACTCATTATGTTGGCGAAAGGAGATTAAATATTTTAATAATGCAACCCGATCAATAGAGCTACCTGTGTAAGCAATTTGAACAGATCCCCAGTCGGGTTGCCCTGTGACCAAGCAATTGGATTTCAGCAAGTGGCTCTGGAGTACTTCATCCACTTGGATAGATTCTTCGCTGCATTTTAACAAATTTGGATTATAGGCATATTCATCCACTTCAATGTCTAACTCATCCAATAAAACACCCGATAAAGTTTGAACCCTATTGGTGGATTGTTGGCTGATGGGTGATAATTTCACCCATACATTTTCTCCACAGGCTGCACTTAAATCCCTTCGCATAATTGAAATCACTTGATCATTTGAAGCTTGTCGACTTTGATTAAATGAATTTAAATATAACTTAAAAGATTTAGACTCAATCAGAAACTCTGAACTACAGGGAAAAGTAAATTCAGCCAAAGCCACTTGAGGCTTTCCTTTAGCATTTAACCAAGAAACTTCATAGGCATTCCAAATATCAATACCTTGAAAGGGTAAAGCATTTTCATCAATTCCCAATTCTTGACGTTTTTCGAAACGCGGAATGGGAAATAACAGTCCTCTATCTAATTGATCAGGATATTCAACAGATTTTCCTAAAACACCATCACTTAGCATAACGACTATCCTACTTAGAAACTTTAACGCTAACGGCTAATAACAACCAGCCAGACAATAAAAATAGACCCCCAATAGGTGTTATTGCACCTAACCACAAAATACCCGTTAAGCTCATCACATACAGGCTTCCGCTAAAAATGCAAAGCCCCCATAAAGTAAAACGTGCACTGTAAATTAGCCATTTCAGATGGATAGTATCTCTCATGAGTTGTGCGATGAATAACAATAAGAAGGTATGAACAAAATGATATAAAACCGCCGTTTTCCACCAATTTTGTGCTTTTAGATAATCATCGACATTCAGTAAGAGTTTGATGCCATGAGCACCAAAGGCACCCAATAGCACGGCTAAAAAACCTAAAATAGCCGCTATGAATAACCAGCGTGAAGACAATCTTTTTTGTTCAATATTAGACATAAGGCTCTTTAGCAGATGAGGTGAATGATTAAATTCACTTTAATCAAAACGATTGATCAGCGATAATAACCCAATTAAACACTCAGGCAAACCTTATCTATGGCACTTTTAAACAAACTCCAACTTCAAGCCTTACGCAAAGATACCCAATTACAAACTGAATTGGCAGGAAAAAAGCTTCAATTCTCCACCACCTGGGGTCTCTTCTCGCCAAAAGCCATTGATGAAGGCTCAAGCATGCTGCTTGATGTTGTGAAAGTAAATGCAGAGGATGATTGCCTAGATTTAGGCTGTGGTTATGGCCCAATAGGCATTACCTTGGCCAAATTAGCCCCCCAAGGACACACCACCCTCGTTGATAAAGATTTTGTCGCGGTTGAGTATTCCAAAACCAATATACAGCAGAATAAAGTCACCAATGCAACAGCACTATTAAGTAATGGTTTCGATCAAATCAATGATCTTAAGTTTGATCTCATTGTCAGCAATATCCCAGCAAAGGTAGGGAATGAAATGCTCACCCTATTTTTGAATGATGCCTACCGCCAATTAAACCCAAAAGGACGACTTGTAGTGGTCACTATTTCAGGTTTAAGCAAATTTATGAAGCGAGAATTTAAAGAATTATTTGGAAATTATAAAAAACTCAAACAGGGAAAAACTTATACCGTTTCTCAAACTCAAAAAGACTAATATTCAACCTTGTTTTTTCAAAAATCAATGGGTTAGATGCAAATATCAAGCACTTAGTGAAAAGACGAAAGCTTTCCACAATTTCTGTGGATAACTCTGGGGAAAAAGTGCAAACACCGGTCTCAATGGCTTATCAAATCTGGACTTGAGTCAAATTGACTGTTTTTTGTACTTTGAAATTTTAATCATTATTTTCAATAGGTTACCAATGTCAATACTAACCTTGTCTAATTTTTTTGGGAATTTTCAATAAAATTATTGACATTTTTTTTGTGCTTTGATTCTGTGGATGCATTACAAGGCTTTCATCAAAAAAAACAGCTATTTAGCTCTCTATGTTTGAAAATTTATCAGATTTGAATGCTAAATCTAATTTTCTGAAAAATCGCGCGATTTTCACACAACTCATTCACCAAAGAACAAATAACTCACCCAAATAGCCACAGAAATACCGATAAGGTCAGCGGCCAAAGCACAAACAATGGCCGCTTTGGCACGAGTGACACCAACACTGCCAAAATATACCGCCAAAACATAAAAAGTGGTTTCCGTGCTCCCTTGGATAACAGCCACTAAATGCCCCACAAATGAATCCACTCCATGCACTTTCATGGCCTCTAACATTAAGGCCCTTGCGCCTGAACCCGATAAAGGTTTCATAAAAGCGGTTGGCAATGCCTCAACAAAACGACTGTCATAATGCAGTCGTTCAAAAAGCCATCGAATCCCATCCATCATAAAATCTAAGACACCACTGGCTCTTAATAATCCAATGGCAAATAACATGGCCAGTAAATAGGGCAATATTTTAATCGCCAAAGCAAAGCCCTCTTTTGCCCCTGCCACAAACTCTTCAAACAAAGCGACTTTCTGCCAAGCAGCTCCCAAAATCAAGCCGAAAATAGCAAAAATCAAAAGTCCATTGCCCCACAAAGCTGATTGCACCCTGACTTGATCCGGTGTGAGTTGGGAAAAATTCCAAACGATAAGTCCTAATAGTCCCAATATAGCTCCGATATAAAGTCCGACTATGGGTTGTAACCACTTTAATCGTAAAACAACACAGCACAACAACAACCCAGCCAAACTAGAAGCACTTGTTGCCAGTAAAATCGGTATAAAAACATCTGTGGGAGACAGGGATCCCAACTGGGCTCGGTACATGAAAATGGTGACTGGAAATAAGGTCAAAGAGGAGGAGTTCAGTACTAAAAATAAGGTTTGGGCACGACTGGCTTTATCTTTCTCAGAGTTTAAACTTTGTAAGGACTCCATGGCTTTAAGCCCTAATGGCGTTGCCGCATTATCTAACCCCATCACATTAGCCGCCATATTCAACGTCATATGTCCTAATGCGGGGTGATTCTTAGGTATTTCTGGTAACAATGCTCTCATTAATGGAGCCACCAAATTCCCCAAAGCCTGCACGATACCAGCTTTTTCGCCCAGATTTAACAACCCCAGCCATAAGCTTAATATCCCGACCAAACCCAAAGCGATATCAAAAGATAATTTTGACATGGCGAAAATTGAGTCCACCAAATCATCCACTATTTGATAATGACCAGTGAACAATTGGCTTAAAAAACCCACAAAGGCCATTAAAATTAAAAATAACCATAAACGATTTATCATCAAATACCCTTGATTTTAATTAATGCTCGGAACAATATGTTGAATTCTAAACCCGTAGGCAACATATCATGAAAACTATTCCGCTCAAACTACCTAAAGTAATCGGTCATCGTGGATTAGCTAAATTCGCCCCGGAAAACACCATTGACAGCATCAGGAAAGCCCACGAGCATCATTTATCTTGGGTCGAGGTTGATGTCATGCTATCACGAGATAATATCCCTGTTTTACTGCATGATGAGACATTGGATCGAACCACCAACGCTAAAGGCTTATTGACTGACCATGACTTACAACATCTCCTTAGTGTAGATGCGGGAAGTTGGTTTCATCCCGACTTTAAAAATGCATCCATCCCAACATTGCATGAAGCACTAACTGTTTGCGATAAACTCAATCTCTCCATTAACCTTGAACTTAAACCAAGCCATCACAATGAAGAGCGTCTACTACTTGAGACTTTAGATTGTATCCACAAACTCGAACTTCATTGTCCCCATATTTTATTTTCTAGTTTTAACAAAAGCTTATTAAAACTTTGCGCAACAACCGCATCTAATTTTCCTCTTGCTTATCTAGTGGATGATAAGGATAACGAAGCCTCCATTATCCAGTTTGCAAAGGAAATCTCTTGCTACAGCGTCCATTTACCCATTGAACTTGTTTCACCAGCTTTAATTCAACAACTCCATACCTTAGGTAAAAAAGTACTGGTATTTACCGTCAATGAACAACTCCAAGCTGAACAGCTTATTGCGCAAGGTGTCGATGCGGTATTTAGTGATTATCCCTTGGTATTGTAATTTGGCTGCATTTCTTTGATACAATACCCCCACTTTCAGTTGCCAACTGCCTAGTTTCTGGTAAAATCCCTCCTGTTTAAGCCGTATAATTTTTATACTGGCCTTTTTGTTCTTTAAAATCGGGATATTCTATTATGCATGCTTATGTCAATATAGCTGTGAATGCAGCGCGTGTGGCTGGTAATTTGTTGTGTCGTGCCCTTAACGACCTTGAACAAGTTCAAATGTCTTCAAAAAACCTCAATGATTATGTCACGAGTGCGGATAAAGCCGCTGAAAAGGCCATTTGCAAAATTATTCATGAATATTATCCCGATCATAAAATCCTCGCTGAAGAGTCTGGTTTCTCTGGAAATCAAGAGTCTGAAGTAGAATGGATCATCGATCCCCTTGATGGTACCACCAATTTTATCCATGGCATCCCACACTTTGCTATTTCCATTGCTGTTAGAGTAAAAAACCGCGTTGAACATGCGGTGATCTATGATCCTGTGCGTGAAGAGTTATTTACAGCTTCTCGCGGTGAAGGTGCTCGTTTAAACAATGTGCGTATCCGCATTGGTAAACAAAAAACCTTAGAAGGCTCCCTATTGGCGACAGGGTTTCCTTTTAAAGATCATTCGAAACTGGATCTTTGGCAACAAACCTTCGGTGCTTTGTTTTTAAGTTGTTCTGATGTACGTCGTGCGGGTTCTGCGGCTTTAGACTTAGCCTATTTAGCGGCAGGACGTTTAGATGGTTTCTGGGAATTTGGTTTACAACCTTGGGATATTGCAGCGGGCGCTTTGTTAGTGTCTGAAGCTGGTGGTATTGTTGAAGATCTTCATGGCAAACCTGATTACCTAAATAGCGGTAACATTATTGCTGCTAACCCAAAAATTTTCAAAGCTATGTTACAAAAGCTTAATCCCATCTTAAAAAAGTAAATCGCTTCGAACACCACAAACCCTAGGAGCCTGTCCGAGAATAGCGATCGTAGCGAGGGCAAGCCTGTTTGAGTCAGATTTTTCGATGGATTGAGGCGAATAGTCGCTCTATTTAACGAAATTCATCGGAAAATCTGGCCAAACTGGCTTGGCCGCAGTAGATTAGTCTATTCTCGGACAGGCTCCTAGTCGGGTTTGTGGTTTCTTTGAAAGATCAATGCGGTCAGTATCAAGCCCAAACCTACAAGGGTTGATTTTTGAATGGTTTCACCTAAAAAGAACCAGATAAAGATCAATGAAAATGGAGGTGACAGAAAAATCATTAGACTAATTTTTGACGTGTCTTGTGTCAGCTTCATCGCTGAAAGCCAGCAGACAAAGGCTATCCCCATTTCAAACAATCCGACATAAATGGCTCCGTAAAACCCGCGAGCTGAGATTGACCAAATTTCAGGTGAAGAAAAAATCAAGTACAGAAAAACAGGTAATGCGCCGGTAAAATTCAACCATAAGCCTAAAACAGGTGATAGGGAACTTTTGGTATTCCATAACCAGAACATAGACCAAATCAAGGTGCTTGAGAGCGCCAGGATAACGCCCATGGGTTGTTTAAATTGAAAACTCAACACATCGCCATGGGTGGCAATAACTAATATACCTAAATAGGCTAACACACTGAAAAATATATCTTTTGGCGTGATTTTGTGACCCAAAACGGGCACAGATAATAACATGAGAGTAATGGCCCAAGTATAATTGAGGGCTTGCGCCTCTTGAGCGGGTAGTAGGTGATAAGCGGCGAACAATACCCAGTAGTAAAGCAGAGGATTCAACAACCCTAGCAGCAACTGCTGTGTGATTTGTTTTTTATTGTACTCAGGGATAAGCCGATATTGTTTTGTAGTAACCAGTACCAGTGACAAAAATACCCAAGAAAACACACCAGAGATTTCTAGCAGCTGTATGGGCGTCATTTCCCTTAACGCCAGTTTAAAAGCTGTGGCCACGGTGGACCACATCAGAACAGCGGCTAAACCAAAAAGGTAAGCTTTATTTTGTTTGTGCATTCAACGGGAATACAGATAACCGCAATCGGAGTTTTTGAAGCATTATTTTAATGCATCAAAAATTGCATCTTTAATAGCTTCCATTGATCCAACGCCTGCCACAGTTTTATATTGAGGAGCACCCTTACCACCTAATTTGGCCCAATTTGAATAATATTCAATTAATGGACTGGTCTGTGCGTGATAGATTGAGAGCCTTTTGCTAACGGTTTCTTCAGTATCATCATCTCGTTGGATCAATGCTTCTTGAGTGACATCATCAACATTTTCACTGGCTGGTGGATTATATACAAGATGGTAAACACGGCCTGAACCAGGATGCACGCGACGTCCAGATAAGCGGCGCACGATTTCTTCATCTGCTACATTGATTTCAATGACATAATCAACATCGATATCATGGGTTTTCATAGCTTCGGCTTGTGGTATGGTTCTTGGAAAACCATCCAGCAAATAGCCATTGTCACAATCTGCTTGGCTAACACGTTCTTTGACCAAGCCAATAATAATATCATCTGAGACCAGACCACCTGACTCCATAATGGATTTAGCTTGAAGCCCTAAGGGGGTTCCCTCACTTACAGCTGCACGAAGCATATCACCAGTAGATATTTGCGGAATCGAGAATTTTTCACAGATAAACTGTGCTTGTGTTCCTTTTCCTGCTCCAGGTGCACCTAGTAAAATAATTTTCATTCGGGATCTCCAATCCAATAAGATAAGATAAATGGATCATATCCATCATCATTCAAGATAGTTTATTGTTCTAAAATTATTGCCCTATATTAATAAAAAACCAGCGAATTGGCTAGTTTATTGATGAATCTATTTATCAATGGTTAATTAACAATTTTATAAATTGCCAACTATAATGAAATATAGACTATCAATCAGCGAAATATTCGCCAAAACCCTGTTAATTTTACACTTTTAGGATAAAATCAATTAAAAGCTCTTTAAGAGCTTTATGGTATTTGGCCTCAACTATCCCCTCAAGGAGGAAGATTTAAACTCAGATTGGCAGTAACAGCAATCCAACAGGGGTTTGATGAGCTTTCTATGTTAGATGAAAAACTATCCCAGTCTCTACTCGATATCAGTGCGCTATCAAGCTCTACTGAAGATTTGAATAGTTTCTATCGCTCTATTCATGAAGTGATCTCAAAATTAATTATTGCTGGCAATTTTTATATTGCCGTCAAAAATGTTAAAAACGAAACCTTAGAGTTCGTGTATGTGGTAGATGCGCATTACCCACAGCCAATTTTTCCTCCTCCCCCGCTATCAAAATCTGAATACCAAAAGACCTTATCTGGTTACTGCATGCAACAAAACCAAGCACTTATATTAAATAAAGTGCAGATGCAAAATTTAATTGCGTCGGGAAAAGTGAATTTATTAGGGGTGTTATCAGAATGTTGGCTAGGTGTGCCTTTAATCCTCAATCAGCAAGCCATAGGCGTTATCGTTGTACAGAGTTATTCAAAGGGTGTCCAATTTACGGATGATGATAAAAACCTGCTGACCTTTGTCTCACAGCATATAGCCACAGCAATTCGACGTAATGAGAACAAAATATTTTTAGATAATTTAGTGCAAAAACGAACTCATGAGCTCAATAACACCAATCAACAGTTACAAAAACAAATTCAGAAAAAAGAAAAAGCCGAAAAATTACAAAGAGCCTTATATCAAATAGCCAATATCGCCTTAAGTGATGTGAATGTCACCGATTTTTATAAAAAAATTCACAAAGTCATCAAAACGCTCATGTATGCGGAAAATTTCTTTATTGCACTCTATGACAAATCGAATGAATCACTTAGTTTTGTTTATTTTGTGGATACAGAAGATCCATTACAATTTCAAGATATTAAACATCTACCCGTTCATACCTTAGCCAAAACAGCAACGGCCTATGTTTTAAATACTGGCGTCACCCTATTAAAAACTCCTGAAGTGGACAAGCAATTATCTGAGCAAGGCTTAATTGAGACAGTCGGGAAATTATCCGTCGACTGGTTAGGGGTTCCATTAACTATTGAGGGAGAAGTCATTGGAATTATCACAGTGCAGAGTTATCTCGAATCCATTCGCTTTGGAGAATGGGAAAAGAGTATTCTCGAATATGTTTCCCAGCATGTAGCAATCGCCTTAGAAAGGCGTGAAGCTAAAAACAAATTAGAGTCACAAGTCAAAGAAAGAACTCTCGCCTTACGTCAAGTAAACCAATCCTTACAACAGCAAATTATTGAAACGGAATACAGTCAAAAAACTCAAGCAGCACTGTACCACATTACCAATCTAGCCAATAGCTCTATGAAGATAGATGATTTCTTTTCTGAAATACACAATATCATTTCACAATTGATGTATGCCAAAAATTTTTACATTGCGCTGCTCATCCATGAAGGTAAAGATTTAGGATTTGCTTATATCAAAGACCAAGCAGTTAACTACACCAAACAAGATATTATTATTTCCCAATCGCAGTTGCAGAGTAGTCTCACAGGTTATGTCATGCGTAGTGGGCAACCCTTGTTAGCCACAACCGATGAGCTTTATGAGCTTGCCACTCAAGAAAATTTCGAACTTTTAGGTTCTGAATGTAAATGCTATTTAGGCGTTCCTTTATTAAGTGGCAGTACCAAACTTGGCATTATGGCCGTTCAGATCTATGAGGATGGGCTCAGTTATAATGAATCTCATAAAGAGTTATTATTATTTGTAGCACAATCCGTCGCCTCGGCGATTGTTAGAAAACAATATAATGATGACTTGGAAAATCAAGTCACACAAAGAACCCATGAAATTAGCGAAACCAACATTAAATTAAAAAAGGAAATCCAACAAAGAAAGGAATCAGAAGCCCTGCAGAATGCCTTATTTCAAATATCACAAACGCCCCATCTGGTAAAAACCATGGATGAGCTCTACAAAACGCTACATCAAATTGTGGCGAATTTGATGTATGCCGCCAATTTTTATATTGCGGTTGTGGATGATGAAGAGAAATATTTCAATATTGCCTATTCTGTTGATCAGTTTGATAGCGAATTGCCAACGAGGCTGCCAATTGATCAAGGCATCACTGGTTATATCTACAAACAAGGAAAACCTATTCGGGTGCGTGACAAAGAAGTCGTTGCCTTGGTTGAACAAGGTGTCTTTAGCCAAATTGGCGAATTGGCTTTAGATTTATTGGGGGTACCTTTAATTTCAGATGGCCGTATTCTGGGGATTATGACGGTACAAAGTTATGATACAAATTTTTATTATGACGATATGGCTTTGCAAATTTTAAGCTTTGTTTCTAACCAAATTGCCGATGTTCTGCAACGGAAACATGCTCACGAGATTTTACAGCAAACATTAGAAATGTTAGCTGTAAAATCGCGCAAAGCTGAGGAAGCAAGCCAAGCTAAATCAGCCTTTTTAGCCGCCATGAGCCATGAAATAAGAACACCAATGAATGGTATTTTTGGTATGCTGCATTTGTTATCAGAGACCCGTTTAACTCAAAAGCAGTTGGAATATATTGATAAAATATCCTTTTCATCCAAAACCCTGTTAGGTATTATCAATAATATTTTAGACTTCTCAAAAATTGAAGAAGGTAAACTAGAGCTGGAACACACAGATTTTGATCTACTCACCACTTTAGATGATATTGTGGATTTCTTTTTTAATCAAATTAACGAAAAAAACTTGCAGCTGTTTATCAACTTACCCGCAGATATCAATGTCAATCTCACGGGAGATCCACTGCGAATATCGCAAATTCTCATTAATTTAGTCAACAATGCCATTAAATTCACTGAAACAGGATTTGTTGAAATATCTATTCAACGCTTCTCACAAAATGAGCTTGAGTTTAGTATTCAAGATACGGGCATTGGCTTAACTCAAGAACATATTGATGTTATTTTTGAATCATTTACGCAAGCTGATAATTCCACCACGAGGCAATATGGTGGCTCAGGCCTCGGTCTCAGTATCTGCCAAGAATTAGTTCATCTTATGGGTGGTAGTATTTCCGTTGAAAGCACCATCGGAAAAGGTAGTATTTTCAAATTTGTGATTCCTTTTGAGGATGAACTATCAGTCACACAACAATCCAATCTTTCGATTCAATCAGTACGTCCGCTTTTAATTTCGAACAACCCCAATTTAATTAATGCTTGGAAAAACTCTGTTCTTAGACTGGGCTTATTACCTCAAACTTTAACTCTGGAAAAGTTTGCTCTAGCCGATCTGAAAAATTGTCAGGAAAAAGCTGGTGCCACTCATATATTTATTGATGAAAACCATAGTATTTCATATTTTGATGTGATTGATTTATTAGAAAAACATATAGGAGCTGATGCGGTTTTTTACCCTCTTGAAACTCCTCAGCATGTTTTATCAGAACCAATAGATTTTGGTCATAAAATTAAAAGCCTTGCAATACCCTATCGCATATCAACTATTTTAGATATTTTACAGAACAAGCTAAAACCTGCAGAAAATGTTCGCTATTCAGATCGAAGAAAAAAACCTAAAAAATGGCTGTTAAATACCAAAATATTATTGGTTGAGGATAACCCTGTTAATCAACAAGTAGCGAGTGAAATCTTGGAGAAATCTGGCACCCATGTGTATATTGCCAATAATGGATTGGAAGCCATTGATCTTCTTTCAGATCAAACTTTTGATCTTATTTTAATGGATATGCAAATGCCAAAAATGGATGGTTACCAAACTAGCGCACACATTCGTCAGAAACTGAAATTAACGAGTATTCCGATTATTGCCATGACGGCACATGCCATGAAGGGTGACAAAGAAAAATGTTTAAGTTTTGGAATGAACGACTATATTAGCAAGCCTATAGAAAATAAAAAATTGTTTTCGCTATTGAAACACTTTTTGGATAAGGATCATGAAAAATCAGATCGACTAGAGGAGCCTCTAGCAAAAAAATCAGAAGAAATAGCCAATGTACTATTTGATCACAATGAACTTAGCCGACGCCTTGAGCATGATGCCGATCTCCTAAATGAAGTGATTAGTCTTTTTTGTAAAACCCATGAAGGTGATGCCATCAAAATTAAAGAGCTGTTAGCTCACTCTGAAATTGAGGAAGCCAACAAAATAATTCATAGTATCAAAGGATCAGCAGGCAATATCGCAGCACAACGACTTTATTTGAGTGCCTCAACCCTCAATCAAAATTTAAAACTCCACCCACAAAAAATATCTGACCTTGATTTGCAAAAATTCTATCAGGACCTAGAAGATACTTTCCAGCATTTACATCAGCAAATTAATTGATCATAACCATCATTTTTCCTGATTTAGCCGAACGTAACCATCATAACCTTCCTTAATAGACACAATCTGGTTAAACCCTAATTTCTGTAAAGATTGGACAGCCAATGCTGAACGCCCACCCGATTTACACATCAGTGCCATTGGGCGATTAGGCTTATTAAATTCTGGTTTAGTGCACAGCTGCATCTCTATCACACCTCTCGGAATATTGATGGCTTCTGGTAAATGTCCAGCTGCAAATTCATCAGGCTCTCTCACATCAATTAACTGTTCATAGGAAAATCTATTTTCAATATATTGAGCGACTGATATTTCTTTCACTTGGCTTCTTGCTTCACCGATCAGTTCATTCAGGTTCATGATTTATTATCTCTTTTAGTTTTATTTTCACAATAATATTGATAACAAAGTTTAACAATATCTGAAGCGAGTCCTTGCGGCAGCTTATAAAAAATTGTTTGTCCTTGTCTTCGAGTATGCACTAGTGCATCCTTTCTTAAACGGGCTAAGTGTTGTGATAAGGCGGATTGACTCAGGGCTATTTTCTCATTAAGTTCATTGACCGATAGTTCATTATTGGCAAGTAAACATAATATTAACATCCTCTGTTCATTCGCCAGTGCTTTAAGAACATTCGCTGCTTGATGAGCATTCTCAGCTATTTGTGTAATCTCTAAAATGCTAGACATTTTATGAAACCCATTGGAAATGTTTTAAACTGGCTTCAGGATCGGATATTTTAGCCACTAGCGCTGTTTCCAGATAACTCCCAGCTGCATGAATCCCTGTAATGTCAATTATAACGATCTGACTACCGAGATCATCTCTATGATCAACTAAGCATATTTTATAATAATTAGGGGTATGTCCCCAATAGCGAAAACGCCCATCTTCAAGCTGTTCTTTTCCTGATTCTAACAAGACCTCACATTGCTTACCTAATTGTTGTGCAAGTTGATTGGTTGTCGATTCAATAGCCATTTTATGGAGCTGTTGAGAGCGTGTCTTTTTAGTATTCGCATCTATTTGCTGTGGTAATCTTGCCGCTTTGGTTCCTTCTCGATTGGAGTAGCTAAAAATATGAATATGCCCAAAATTCATCAATTTTACAAAGTCCTGAGTTTGCTCCCATTCTTCATCTGTCTCACCAGGAAAACCGACAATAATATCAGTGGTGACATTAAATTCTGGTATTAATGTTTTTGCTTTTGCAATCAACGCTGCAAACTCTTCAGTCTTACAACGTCGTGACATTCTTCTGAGCACAGAATTACAACCGCTTTGCAATGGTAAATGCATATGAGGCATAAGCCTTTTGTCTTCAAACAATTTAAAAAAGTTTTCTGGCAAATCCCAAGGTTCTACTGAGGCAAAGCGAATTCGAGGGATCTTGGTTTGGCGTAAAATTTGTTGCACAAGATGATATAAATCTGAATCAATATCACTGCCATAGCCCCCCACATGCACACCCGTTAACACGATTTCTCTTATACCTTGTCGGTAATGCTGGTTCACTTCATTCACAATTTCTTCAATGGTTCGACTTCTTTCATCACCCCTTGCCACGGTGACGATACAGTATGTACAGCGATAACGACAGCCATCTTGCACTTTAATAAATGCCCTATCACGATTTCGACTAAAAATAGCAGACTCACCGGGATCTGTCGCCATTGAAGGCATTTCGGGTAATTCAATTTGGTCGAATACCATTGAAACCAAATCTTGCTTTTGAGGGTTAGTCACCACCAGATCAACACCTAAAATTTCTGCCACTTTCTCGGGCTCTAAAGAGGCATAGCATCCCGTAGCAACAAGTTTAGCCACTGGGTTAGAGCGATGAAGCTTGCGCAAATGTTGTCGAGATTTACGCGCAGCTTCTCCTGTGACGGCGCAAGTGTTCAACACAATAACACTGGCTTCTTGCGCTTTTGTGGTCAGCATCAGTCCTTGCTTAGAAAATTCTTCAGCCCAACTTTGTAATTCTGACTCATTTAAACGACAACCTAAAAACTCTAGACAGACTTTCATATTTTTCCCGATGGATGTTCAATCTTATTTATAGCCGTACTATTTCAAAAGATTTGACTTCAGCACAGCTATAAAATCTATTCTTCGCTATTATCAGCCTCTGCTTTATTAGCCATTTTCTTCTTTAATGAAACACCTAACCACTTTTCTAATTGCTGTATTTGCTGGGTCGAGTTTTTTGGATTAGCGATAATTTTGGTTTTTCCCTCAAACTGGGCTCCTACTTTTAATGATGTTTGTTCTAATAAACCATTCCGAAAATAATTGACCGAAATGCGACTGTTAATTTCCAATGTCTGCAAAACTTGCTGATAATTCGCTTGTGTTATTTTAATATTATTTATTGCAACTAACTCATCATCAGCGGTGATTCCTGCATCCCAAGCGGGTGAATTTGCCAATACATATTCCAATCGATTGTTTTCTGATTTTTCAGCAAGTTTTATACCCAAATATGCCATTTTTTTATCTGTGGCTTTCGTCTCTTGTTGTGCATCTTTATCCTGAGTTTTAATTTCATGGGATAATAATAATCCAACGGATTTCAATGCCTGATTAAAATCCATCTCATCGCTATTTCTGACTTTTGAGTCCCAGATTTTTTGAGCATCTTTTAAACCTAAGGATTGAAAGACATCCATTAAATTCTGCTCAGTATAACCTTTGATAGAAGCTGGGAATTGTTGATACAATTTTTTTTGAACATCCGTAATAGAGGCGCGCCCATCAGTTTGTTGGAATAACTGGAGATCCAACCAAAGAGATAATAATTTACCTTGGCTGTATATATTCACAAAAGCATTATTAGCACGATCACCATCTGGCGCAATCCATTCATTGAAACTGGCATCTGCAGCCGATTGTTCCAACCGACCAGGTCTGTTCTGATATTCATAAATTGCTTTGGCAAGATGGTTGAAATACTCATCCTGCGTCATTAAACCCGATCTCAATAAAAGTAGGTTACCGAGATAACTGGTTCCACCTTCCACCCACCATAATAATTTTGAATAATTAGGCTGTAAGTAATCGTAAGGAACTAAACCTTGTGGTCTGTAGGCTTTTACATTCCAAGCATGCACAAACTCATGAGAAGCCGTCTGTAAGAAATTCAGATAGTTTTTTCTTTTGTTAAATGACCAAGAATCCGTTTGAATGAGACTTGAGTTCTTGTGCTCCGTCGCACCTCTTCCTTTATCAAATACATGCACAATAAATAGATAACGCTCGAATGGTACATTGCCCCAAAAATCTATGTGTGTTTTCACTATAGCCGCTAAATCTTGTGCGATATTTTTTCCATTAAAATTCCCCTTTCCCCAAATAGCCAGCTCGAATTGAATCCCTTTTACATCAAAATGGTACTCTTCATGTACGCCTGTTTCTATTGGAGCATCAACTAACTCATCATAGTTATTCGCAACAAATGAATTTTTGTTCCAACCTGATTTTAAACCGGACACCGACTTCCATCCTTTGGGCACATCAAGATCTAAATGAATGGGGTAACTTCTGAATTCTGGGATAAACACTAAGCTTGCCACAGCGTCCAAGTAGGCGTGACTGCTATCTATGTGACGTGTTCTATCGGACAGTTCATTGGCATAGAGACGATAATTTAACTCAACTTTACTGGGCTGTTCGAGAAATATACGCCAATGATTCGTCTCCATTTTAACTATTTTGAGTGGTTTTCCCTGAGAGGATTTGGCAATCATATGACTGATACCATTGGCTAAAGGAATTTGTTGATAACGACCGGGTCTCCAGTTGGGTATAAACACATCCATTTGAGAGGATTCAATTTGGGGAAGTAGAACGGTCACTTTGGCTTGATGATGAATGGAATCATCAATTTCAATTTGATAATGAATAGCCTCTGAAGCAAGGACAAAAGCATGCGTCCAAAAACTGAACAGTAAAATGCTGAGTAATTTTATCGATTTCTTTAACATTGCAAACTTTTACTCTGTACCCAATGATAGGGGTTATTCTATCACAACTTTCTCATCCCTGAATGCGGATACTTCAGGTTTGCATGTATGATCTTGCTATCTCAGCTCAGCTTTTTCAATAAGTCAAACTCCTGTTGCAGAGTCAACATATCAGTGACTTTTTGAGGTGAAGCAAAATCTTCAAGCCTGAGATCATTTTTTGCACGCAACAAGCGCTTGATAACCTTGGCTATCTCTGTAAATTGTTGCTTTCTTTCTAAGTGCCCCATATAGATCTGAGCCATTTTCAATAAGTTTTGAGGCGACTCTGTTAACTCACTCAACACCAATAATTTTTCCCATAAAATTTGTTGGTTTGAATTCTCTCTCAGGGCTGCTTCCAATAACCTTATGGCCGAATGGTATTTTCCGTCTGCCACTAGTAACTCCATTTCAATCAACACAGGATTAGAGTGCCGACTATTGTTTTGCAATTCACTCATTTGCTGTTTGGGTAACATATAACCGAGCTCATAATGATATTGGTAAATCACGTAACCCATTAAATAAAAAAGAATTAACCCAAAAATAATATTTACCAACAAACCAATTCTTAAAATCCATCCACCAAACTCAAAGGGCGAAAATAATTCTAAAACAAGGCCGGGGCCAGAAACTAGCATCACCATCATTCCCCATAAAAAAACATAGGGCCAGCCAATAGATCGCATCACCATGAGTAATTTACTGGGATTAAGGGCTGTGATTACAGATTTCTCCATCACCAATAGCATCATGACTGCGGGAAAAACCAATGCGCCAACCATGTAAAAAATACGCTCTAATACAGTTCCAAACAGGATGCTCACCATTCCTGCATAAAAACCAAATAGCCATAGAGTGCCCAAAAATTTAAAGAACATCGAAAGTCCACCTGAACGCCAAATTTTAGACAGACTCGGCGGTTTTTTTTGACCTTCTGCCCCCGCTATGGTCACAGCTGCTAAATAAGCTAAAACAAAGCTAAGGTAAAATAGCCAAGAAATCAACGTAAAAAACACACCAGAATGAACAACGTTCTCACCTGAATTACTGGCCTGCGGCAATGGCAAGATTAAAGAGATAAGCAAAGTAATGCTTAAAAATATTAAATTTTCTTTTAAAAATGGGAATTGAAAAAACTGATCAAAGCAACGCCAAAAGGGAGGAATATAATCAGCGATACCCAAGGTTTCCATTTCTGAACGGCAATTTACACAACGGGGATTCCCCCGCTCTGGCCATACAGGTACGCAATCAGGGCAAACGGTGGTCGCACATTGGGTACAAACTAAAACTGGATGTCTTGTTGGGTGATAACGACAGTGTAATTGCAACTTTTATGCTCCCTGGCTCCAGTTTTTTGATTGTTTTTTTGCTAACAAGTTAGTTAGTCAAGCAAGTTCAACTGGGAATTAACCAAGTCTTGCATTTCATTTTGAGTTAAGCGGTTAACCGTCCATCCATTCATCGCTTTCGCTGCAATGGATTGATAAAAATCAATAGCAGGTTTATTCCAATCTAAGACCGACCACTCCATGCGTCCACATTCTCTCTCCAGAGCAATTTGCGCTAATTTGGCTAATAATGCCTTTCCATAACCCAAACCTCTGGCCTCTGGCAACACAAACAAATCTTCTAGATACAATCCTCGTCTTCCTAAAAAGGTCGAATAGTTATGGAAAAACAAGGCAAAACCTTTAGGTTCAGCATTGTTTTCTAGCAACAGAACTTCCGCCTGAGGAGTATCTCCAAACAATGAAACCAACAGATCATCGTCTGTTGCGATCATTTCATCCGGTAATTTCTCATAATCTGCCAAGGCTTGAATGAAAGCTTTGATAGTTGAAACGTCTGAAGCCTGAGCAAATCTTATGTGCATTTAAACCTCTTTTGTTTTATGCTGTTTCTCATCATTTATCACACAAAATCTAGATTTTGAATGATTATGAGTATCATTTCTTTCACTTTAACAAAGAGAGCCTTCAATGAAAACTACTCGCTATTCAATATTTCTGATCTTTTGTTTCTTTATCAGCACGATCTCAGCATCAGAAACCACTAAGCCTCAAAAAGGACCTGTTTTTTCTGATTATGGCCCAGTATTTGCCGTCTCAGATCGAGCTGTGAAACTACCTGAAAACTTTGTTTATAAGGCCGTCTTTGATATCAGAAAAAGTGCTGAAGATCCTGAACAATATAATCACTATTTAGAAAGTGTAGCTCGCTTTATCAATATGCATGCGCTGAATGGTGTTTCACTGGATAAAATGGATATCGCGTTGGTTTTTCACGGTCAGGCATCCAAAGATCTGCTCAGTAACAAAGCTTATCAAAAACACTTTTCTACAGATAACCCTAATTTAGAATTAGAACACCAATTACGCAGCAAAGGCGTCAAATTTTATCTTTGTGGGCAATCCATGAATTTTTCTGGATATCAAAAACAGGAGTTAGATCAACCAGATGATCTTGCCCTATCCGCCATGACCCTGTTTGTTGTATTACAGCAGCAAGGGTACCAACTCATCCCTTAAACTTCTTTATCTTTGTCACTTTAGCGAGCCAATAACGGTAACCTAACAGCAACAACACAATGAGCCCATATAAAATGGGCTCATTGATATCTGATTTTACCTGCCACCAATAATGAATAATAACTACAATGGATATTCCATAAATCATACGATGTAATTTCAACCAATTTTTACCCAGCTTTTTCATCATGTATTGGGTAGAGGTTAAAGCCAAGGGGACTAAAGCTAGCCATGCCATAAAACCTAGGGTGATATAAGGCCTTTTAACGATGTCCGATACAACATTTCTGAGGTCTTGCTCTAAATAAAGCAAGTAATAAGAAGCCAGATGTAAACTGGCATAAAAAAAACAAAATAATCCCAACATCCGTCTGAATTTAATCAGGTGATTCCAATTCGCTAAATGGCGTAAGGGAGTGATGGCTAAGCTAATGAGTAAAAACTTCAGTGCCCATGCTCCCGTCTTATGCACAATATATTTTTGTGGGTCGGCACCTAAACCTATTGAAAAAAAACCCTCTGTCGAATAAGCCTGGCTCGGATCTTGAGAGCCCATCACGCCTAGAATTAACAATAACAAAGGAATCAATGCACTAGCAAAAACCGTTGGTTTGGCCATGTAGGTTATCCAAAATTTGCTAGTCATTACTTTCATCAAAAGAATTTTCGAAGGTCAAGCCCTTGATATAAGGAAGCGACTTGCTCGCCATAGCCATTGAAAGGAAGCGTTGGGATCCTTTTGACTGAGAAAAGCGATGAATCAACAATGCGACGCTCCGTGGCTTGGCTCCACCTTGGATGATCGACCTTGGGATTCACATTGGCATAAAATCCATATTCGTTGGGTAGTTGAACAGCCCAACTGTTTTTGGGTCGCATGGCGGTAAACTTGATTTTAACAATGGATTTAATATTCTTAAACCCATATTTCCAAGGCACCACCAATCTCAACGGGGCTCCATTTTGTGGAGGTAAGATTTTTCCATAAAGCCCGACAGCAATAAATGACAAAGGGTTCATGGCCTCCGCAATAGTCAAACCTTCAACATAGGGCCATTGCAATGACGAAAATCCAAAAACACCTGGTTTTTGGCCTGGCATTTGTTTAGGATCATACAATGTATGAAATTCAACATACTTGGCATTGGAATTCGGGTTAAAACGCTTTAGAAACTCAGCCAATGGAAATCCCACCCAAGGAATAACCATAGACCATGCTTCTACACATCTTAATCGGTAAATTCTTTCTTGTAGGCTTTGAGCCTTTAAAATATCTTCAAAGTGTATCTTGCCTGTCTTTTCAGCTTCCCCTTCAATTTGTATTGACCAAGGCTCTGTCACAAAATTTTTAGCCTGTTTTGCTGGTTCAGCTTTCCCTAATCCAAACTCATAAAAATTATTGTAATGGGTGATGCTTTGTTCTGAGGTGAGCTTTTCAGAAAAGGGAGGGCTTTTTTCAAAATTGAGAGATTGACCAATACTATTAGATTTTTCTGATACTTTTGCGTCTTTATTAAAAAAATCTAAAATACCCGCTGAGGAAGAAGAGGCCAATAAAGTTGAACCCAGTGCCAAAGAGCGAATGAACTGACGCCGCGAAAGATAAGCTGACTCGGAGGTGACTTCTGACTCGGCGCATCTAGTTAAGCTGTTTTTTGATGTTTTAATCAACATTCCACACTCCTCAACTTAGGGAAATAGTGTACTACAGGGCTAGATCACGAAAAACTATTCATATTCAGGTAGATATAATCAAATAGCCATAACAATCACTGAAACCATACTTTCTCGGTGGTCTCTGTGTCCTCTGTGGTTCAATGGTTTGGAAAGAGGTTAGCGATCAATCAATGAACCACAGAAGACACAGAGAGCACCGAGTTTTTTGGAAAAATAAGGCGAACTGGGGGAGTGATCAGCTTTATAGCATACTGATAATTTAAACTTTTCTGGTCTGACCATTCGTGCGGTTGCCCTGTAGTGTACTATTGAATCAAAGATTCATTCACTGATATAATCCCCTCTTTATCACAACAATGACAAAGAAGTGGAACCTCAATGAAATACTTGCTCATTTTTTCATTATTCATATTAAATACGACTCTATTGGCTGTCGAAGAAAAAAGCACTGCCAAAACCCCACAACAACTGGTCAACCCTAGCGATATACATGAGGGTTGGGTAAGAGTAAAATTTGATATCGCTGAAACAGGTGATGTAGTACACGCCGAAATTATAGAAGCAAACCCCTCTTGGCTTTTTGATCATATGGCGATGAAGGAAATATACCAAATTAAATTCCAACCTGTTTACAAAAATGGCAAAGCGATCAAACGCCAAGGCGTGATCATGAAAATGGATTTCACTCAAGCTAAACTAGCTGAGAAACCTATACCTATGAAGCCTTAGAGATGCCACTGCGAGCTCAGTAAAAAAAACTATGCCACAACCTGATACGAAGTTTTATTTAAAATGAGTTGTGAAAACTCTTGCGCTATCAATGGCTTGCTAAACAAGAATCCTTGTATAGAAAGTTCTTGGCAATGCAGATTACGCAATACGGTGAATTCAGCCATGGTTTCTACACCCTCGGCTACCACTGATAGATTAAGCTTTTGCGCTATAGCGACCATGGCTTCCACTAAAGCTCTATTTTTATCATTTTTGGGCAGATCTTGAATAAAACTTCTGTCAATTTTTAATGTGTCCACGGGAAAATTGGTTAAATATCTCAAAGAAGAATATCCCGTCCCAAAATCATCAATGGCAATAGATAGCCCCATATCTTTTAATTTTCTTAACTGCTCAATACCTTCTCCCTGTCCACTCATAATAAGACTTTCAGTGAGTTCTAGGCCAAAGTGTTTTTTGTCTATTTTTTTCTCTTCAAGAAATAGACCAATATTCTCAGATAAATTCCTATCATGAAATTGCTTTACCGACAAATTCACTCTGATTTTAACTGCATGCTCACCAAGAGATGAAAGAAGTTCTACTGTTTTTTTAATCACTAAATCACCCAAAGGGATAATTAAGCCAGTTTCCTCTGCAATGGGTATAAACTCCAGAGGAGAAACCATCCCTCGTAATGGATTTTTCCAACGCAATAAAGCCTCAGCAGAGATCACTTGTCCTGATAAAGAATTCACAATGGGCTGATACATCACAAAAAACTCATTTCGTTCAATACCAAGCCGCATCTCAGTTTCAAGATTAAATTTTTGTCTTGAACTCTTATTGAGTTCATATTCATAAAATTCAAATTGATGACGACCATTTATTTTTGCTCGATAAAGCGCCATACTCACTTTTCTGATGAGTTCTTTAGCATCTTGTCCATCATCTGGACCAATTCCTATACCAGCACTGGCAGTAATCACTATTTTTTTATCATCTATTTCAAGTGGTTGTTCTATCACATAGAGTAACTTTTCAACCATGGTTCTTAATAAAGTCGCCTCCTCGAATCCAGTCACTATCACAGCAAATAAATCACTATCCATCCGAGCGATGATATCTTCTTTCCTGACCGCCTCTTGAATTCTCAAGGCAATTTTGGATAAAACGCTATCTCCCACGTCACTACCTAGTGAGTCATTGATTCGTTTAAATCGGTCTAAATCAATTAAAATGGCGGCTAGTTGGGTGTTTTTTCTGATGACAGAATCTAGAGAATGTTGCAGTCGTTCGAATAATAATGCTCGATTATTCAATCCCGTCACAGGATCATAAAAGGATAAGTTAACGACTTTTTGTGTCGCTGTTTGCAGCTCAGTTAAATCATCAATGATAATCACAGAATTGTTGATTTTAGATTTAGCGGGACACAATACCGCATGAATTTGCACCTTACGCCCATCCACATGGTTCACTTGCAAATTGCCATCCCATGGCTGGTTTTTTTTCAGTGCATTGGCTAAATCGTAAAATTGTCGACCACTGTCCCCATCGGGTTGAAGTTCCCAATATGACTTACCTCTAATTTCAATCGGCTGATAACCCAATATTTGAGTCAATGCGGGATTCGATTTTTCTATCAATCCTTGAGCATTAAGTAAAAGAATGCCACTACTGGACGCTTCTATCACGGATTCAAATTGTTTCGCCATCCGAATTGAATTAACTCTCTGCAACAACAAACTAATTAAGAGTCCACTGTCCGCATAGAATTGTTGAAAATGATGATCTAGCTTTTGCCCCTCATTTAGCCAAACGAATAACAGACTTAAACATTCGCCATTTGTTGATCGAATGGGTTGAATCCAGCACGAGCCAATTCCCAGTTCCGCACAATGTGTTTTAAATTGATGATATCTTTCAGGTAAAAGCTTTATCATCAGCTGTCCTACTCTATCCGTTCTAATCACTTCAGACTGAAGTAGCAAATGAAGATCTAATTCTTCGGCAATTGTCTGATGAAACCCTTCATCCACACCCTGACCAAAATACTGGGTATTTTCTGCGAAATGATTGCCCATTAAATACAGAGAAATAGGAATATAATCCGTTGAATGAAACAACATCGTCATCATGTGTTGTAATGAAACAGCAACTCCAGCTTCCTCAGACAAAAAAGACAATAAAATCTCTCGCATATTTCGAATCGTTTCTCGAAAATGACTTTCCGTTTGATCACTAAGCACATTCATTGTAAGAGGTTGATTAGAGTTTCTTTCTAAAAAATTCAGCCAAGTTGATTGTAGATAGACCTTCTGACCTTTGTTGTTCGTAGAGAAACCAACAGCCACCCTTTGGTTTTGTGTTTGATTTTGTGTCAGTGTAGAAAAATTCTGATCAGCATCAACAATCCCTGTGATAGCGTTTGCAACCTCAGGATAAGTTAACTCTGACCATTGCTGTTGTTGTCTGTGTAAGTAGGCTGGATTGGCATAAACTTGTTGCTTATTTTGATCATAAATAGCCAAAGCTTGGGATATGTTTTCACCAACCAGCGTTAAATATTGTTGATTTTTCTCGATCTGTTCCAAGAGCGTTAATTGGCTGTTGCCAGCCTCCTTCAACTTAAAATCTATGGGTTGTTCTTGGTGCTCGTTTTCTTTGAACTGTTGTAAAAACCAATAAAGATAAGATATGGCAATAATTGCTAAAACAACCTGTTCTACTGGACGGTAACTATCTGGAATATATGAAAAAATGTTGTTCATGGATAAATAAAGAATCAATATAAACGGAACCCAGATTAATTTTAGGGTTTTGGCTACAAGAGGATGTTTGTGTTTAAAATGATTTTTCACAGAGTTTAATTTCTAGTCTTGTACATTACATCCTAGGAGCCTGTCCGAGAATAGCGATCGTAGCGAGGGCAAGCTTGTTTGAGTCAGATTTTTCGATGGATTGAGGCGAATAGTCGCTCTATTTAACGAAATTCATCGGAAAATCTGGCCAAACGGGCTTGGCCGCAGTAGATCAGTCTATTCTTGGACAGGCTCCTAGTACAAGCTCCTCAGCTAATGGGTGAATACCCTATCAAAAGGTATAAGTTCAATAAGTATAGCAAAAAGAAAAAAAAATGCTTTTATATAGAAAAATTGGCGAAAATTATCAGAGACAGATATAAAGCTGATATTTATTAGAATCCAATCTAATGATTGGGAAGGGAAGAAAATAAGTCTAGGCGAAGAATTGTCGCCTAGACTTTAATGATTAGAATCGGCTGTTAATTTGACCCTGAATCCAAAATCTTTTCTCGTTGCCATGCTCCTGCGTGGGGACCAGACTATTCTTGGACAGGCTCCTAGACTTTAATGGTTAGAATCGGCTGTTAACCCGTGAACTTTTCAAATACCAAGCAAGCATTTGTGCCACCGAAGCCAAAGCTATTACTCAGAATTCGATTGATGGGGATATCAAATTTAGCTTCAGTCACAATAGGAACACCGACAGATTCTGGATCAAGCTCCTGCACGTTGGCACTCGCCGCCAGGAAATTATTTTGCATCATGAGTAAGCTGAAAATGGCTTCCTGAGCACCCGTTGCCCCCAATGAATGACCAGCTAAAGATTTGGTTGAAGAAACCATGGGTAAATTATCACCAAAAACCTCACGGATACCTCTTAGCTCAGTTAAATCACCAACAGGGGTACTCGTGCCATGTGCATTAATGTAATCGATGGGGCCTTTAGCCGTTGCCAAAGCTTGTCTCATACAACGAACCGCACCTTCGCCAGAAGGAGCGACCATATCATAACCATCTGAAGTAGAACCAAATCCAGTGATTTCTGCATAGATTTTTGCGCCTCTAGCTAGGGCATGTTCCAGCTCTTCAATCACCAAAACTGCGCCACCACAACCAATCACAAAACCATCACGATTGGCGTCATATGGGCGAGAAGCCAAGGTGGGGGTGTCATTATACTTAGTTGAAAGCGCGCCCATGGCATCAAACATCATGGATAAAATCCAATGCAATTCTTCCGCTCCACCAGCGAAAACCATATCTTGCTTACCAAATTGAATTTGCTCGACTGCATGACCAATACAGTGGGTACTGGTAGCACAGGCAGAAGACATAGAATAATTGATCCCTTTAATTTTAAAAGGTGTGGCCAAACAAGCGGCTGTTGTGCTCCCCATGGTTTGAGTAACACGATAAGGACCCACTCGACGAATTCCTTTTTCCAGCATAATATTGGCGCATTCCCACTGATTTCTGGGAGAACCACCGCCAGATCCTAGCACTAAACCTGTGCGCTCATTCGATATTTCATGTTCTTCAAGGCCAGCATCTTTAATCGCTTCATCCATGGCAATATAGGCATAAGCCGCAGCATCCCCCATGAACCGACGCGCTTTTCTATCAATATAATCTCCAAAATCTATATCAATACTGCCAGCAACATGGCTTCTAAAGCCTTTTTCTTGATATTCTGGTTGGAAACTGATTCCTGATCGTCCTTCTTTTAAGGACACTAAAACTTCTTCCTTGTTCTTTCCAAGACAAGAAACTACACCCATACCGCTTACAACGACTCTTCTCATTTTATTTATTCCACTCTTTTAAAAATTATCCGTAGATTCAAATAAACCTACTCTTAAATCCTTCGCTGTATAAATGATCTTCCCGTCTACCTTAACCATACCATCTGCAATCACCATTTTAAGCTTTCTGGATATGACTCTTTTGTAATCAATCACATACTCAACCAATTTAGCTGTGGGTAATATTTGTCCAGTAAATTTGACTTCACCACAACCAAGTGCTCGTCCCTTACCCGTATTACCCAACCAAGCCAAATAAAATCCCGTTAATTGCCACATTGCATCCAATCCTAAACATCCAGGCATCACGGGATCGCCAGGGAAATGCACTTTAAAAAACCATAAATCTGGATTGATATCTAATTCAGCTGTAAGTTGTCCTTTTCCGAACTCTCCGCCTGTAGGATCAATATGAATGATTCTATCCACCATGAGCATACCAGGTGCTGGTAGCTGGGCGTTACCTTCACCAAAGATCTCACCGCGGCTGGAGGCGACTAATTCATCATAATTAAAGGATTGCTGCATCATAAAAAAACCTCTTGGCTGAATTCATCTCAACAGATGCCCCCAGTGTTATAAAATATGGTGAGTATTATGCCTGAACTAAATTTCCAGCTGGTAGGATGACTTGATGTTTTGCCGCTAAATAGGATGAAAGAATAAGGAGAGAGCTAATCAGTGTTGAAAATCAAGCTCTAATACATCCGCTGAAGAATATCGAAAGCTATTCCTTTCTAGTTTCATGGGCTCAAAATAGTCAGCTCATTTTGAGTCCATGTACAACCATCTAAAAATAGCTTTATCTATTTTAAGCAGCAACCACTTTCCCAATTGCCTTTTCAAACCTTTTCATACTTTCAATAATTTCTGCTTCACTAATTAATAAGGAGGGAACTAATCGAAGCGTATTAGGGCCTGCGATCAAAAACATCACATGTTCTTCAATTCCAGCATTCATAAACTCTTTCGCTTTGCCTAACCATTTCTCTGTTAAAGCACATCCTAACATGAGTCCTTGCCCCCGAATCTCATCAAAAACTTGATATTTTTGATTTATTTCCTGAAGGAGGTCTCTTAATAATTGCCCATGCTTAGTCACATTATTCAGCACAGTTTCATCATTAATAATATCCCAAACAGCTCCAGCAACAGCTCCAGCCAAGGCGTTACCACCATAAGTTGAGCCGTGACTTCCTATGCCCATAGATTTAGAAATTTTATCTGTTGTCAGCATTGCGCCTATAGGAAAACCACCGCCAAGGGCTTTAGCTGTTGTTAAAATATCAGGGATGATCGGATAATGCATGTAGGCATAAAGCTTGCCTGTTCGACCCACACCAGTTTGCACTTCATCAAGAACCATCAATGCATGATGTTTATCACATAACTCTCTCACTTTAAGCATGAAAGCGGCTGTACAGGGTAAAATACCGCCTTCTCCCTGAATAGGTTCAAGTACTACAGCACAGGTTTTATCGGATATTTGAGCGCTTAGCTGCTCTAAATTGTTAAATTCTAAATGGGTAATACCGCCGGGAATGGGTTCATAACCTTGAGTATACTTAGGTTGTCCTCCAACACTCACGGTAAATAGAGTTCTTCCGTGGAATGCATTGTTAAAAGCGATAATTTCATTTTTTTCAGGGCCAAAATTATCACTGGCATATTTACGCGCTAACTTAAATGCCGCCTCGTTTGCTTCACCACCTGAATTGGCAAAGAAAACCTTATCGGCAAAAGTCGCGTCAATCATTTTTTGGGCGAGTTCTAGAATAGGCTGATTGGTGTAGACGTTACTCAGATGCCACAATTTATCTGCTTGCTCTTTTAAAGCTGAAACTACTTTGGGATGACAATGGCCCACAGCATTAACAGCTATACCAGCCGCTAAATCAAGATATTGATTACCCTGTTCATCCCAAAGATTAACACCTTCCCCACGAACGGGTATCACTGATGAAGGAGAATAATTAGGAACCATTACTTCATCGAAGGTTTGTCTACTGACTATACTACTCATAATTTCTCTCTATTAAATGCTTGCTATATTGAATGCTTTTCAGACACATAGGAGCCAGTCCAAGAATAGACTGATCTACTACGGCCAAACAGGCTTGCCCTCGCTACTAGTATGTGTATCTTGAAGGTTTTAAGCCAGAAAATCTACCCGTTATTGGTAATAATTTATTTTTTCAATAGAAAACAACAGACGGATACCCTGATAAAACCAGCTATTTATCACAACATTCTCTGACATTTTGAAAAATCAAAAATTGGTGTACAATGATTTCACTTTTTTAAACAAGGATTTTAGCCCATTTGTATGACAATCGTCCGCCCTGTAAAACATAGTGATTTAGAACAACTCTACAATCTAGCCAAACAAGCGGGCCATGGTCTGACAACATTACCAGCTGATCGTGACAGGCTGGAAGATAAAATTATCGCTTCAATTGAGGCTTTTAGCAAAAACGTAGATAAGGCTTACAATGAATATTACCTCTTCGTTCTTGAAGACTCTGAAACTGGAGATGTGATTGGGACCAGCGCCCTTGATGCCGCCGTAGGTATGCAACAACCCTTTTACACCTACAAAGTAGGTACCGTGGTTCATAGTAGTCCAACTTTGGATGTGCACAATCCTAGAGAAGTATTAATGTTGGGTAATGATTATACTGGTGCCACTGAACTTTGTACCCTCTTTCTCTCCCCCGATCATCGAAAAGGCAATAATGGGAAGTTACTCTCTAAATCTCGTTTTCTTTTTATTGCTCAAAATATGGAAAGATTTTCAGATATGGTCATTGCCGAGCTTAGAGGATATTCTGATGAAAATGGCCGTTCTCCTTTTTGGGATGCTATAGGCGGGCACTTTTTCACGATGTCATTTTCTGAGGCCGATAAAATCAGTGGCATGGGAAATAACCAGTTTATTGCCGAACTAATGCCAAAGTACCCTATATATATCTCATTACTCCCTCATGAAGCACAAAACATCATTGGCAAAGTGCACCCAGACACCAAGCCTGCTTTAAAACTATTGAAAGCCGATGGCTTTAGATTTCATGGTTATGTCGATATTTTTGATGCAGGCCCCACAATTGAGTGTGATACAGATACCATAGCAACCATTACCAAATCATCCCTACATCAGATAAACATAGGCTCTTCCTATGATCCTAATAAACAAAAATGTAAACTCTATCTTATTGCCAACACCCATTGCATGGATTATCGAGCCAGTACAGCCTATTTTCCTAAACATCTTGATGAGGATATACATGTCACTCAGCAACTTGCTGATATTTTACATATAAGCACTGGTGACGAAGTCATTGTTTCTCCATTGTTCTAAACTTATTAAATTCTGAGAACCGTCCGTTCTAGTTTAAGAGATCCTAAATCATGACAAAACAAGCATATGAAATAAACTTCGATGGCTTAGTAGGTCCTACCCATAATTATGCAGGATTATCAGTTGGAAATGTCGCTTCTCTCAATAGCGCCTCCTCTGCATCTAATCCTAAAGAAGGTGCATTGCAAGGTCTAGACAAGATGAAGGCGTTACATGATATGGGATTCAAGCAAGGAATCATCCCCCCCTTGGAACGCCCAGATATTCATACACTCAAAGCTTTGGGATTTCGTGGTACTGATACTGAAATAATTACAAAGGTTGCTAAGGAAGCACCTAAACTTTTAGTGGCAGTATCATCAGCCTCCAGCATGTGGACAGCTAATGCTTGTACCATGAGTCCAAGTGCGGATAGCCAAGATCAAAAAGTACATTTTACACCGGCAAACTTATCTAATAAGTTCCATCGTTCAATAGAATGGAAATCGACAGGAAATATTTTAAAAGCCCTATTTGCAGATAATAAATACTTTACCCACCATGATGCCCTGCCCAGTGGGGATCATTTTGGCGACGAGGGTGCAGCCAACCATACCAGATTTTGTGATCAGTATGGAGATGTGGGATTGCAATTTTTTGTGTTTGGAAAATATGCCTTTGATGCCAATCAACCGATGCCAAGGAGATTCCCTGCTCGTCAAACTTTTGAAGCCTCCCAGTCTATTACACGTTTACATTATCTTAATCAAGAACATTGCGTCTTCGCCCAACAGAACCCAGAGACCATTGACATGGGGGTTTTTCACAATGATGTGATTGCAGTTGGTAATGGCAATGTTTTGTTCTTTCACGAACAAGCTTTTTTAAATAAACAAGCAGTAATCAATGAACTCAATGCAAAATACCCAGGTTCTAAAAAACTACAATTTATCGAAGTGAAACAACAAGATGTGAGTGTATCAGATGCTGTCAGCTCCTATTTATTTAACAGCCAACTGCTGAGTAAAGCTGATGGAAGCATGATGTTAATCTGCCCTTCCGAATGTCAAACAAATGTTCATGTGAATCGATATTTAGAGCAGCTCACTCAACAAGATAAGTCAATCTCTGAAGTCCAAATTTATGATGTGAAACAGAGTATGAGAAACGGCGGAGGCCCCGCCTGTTTACGTCAGCGAATTGTTTTGACCGAAGCAGAA
>Ga0210032_1000426_pt1 | contig 31927 bp, 35 predicted proteins | sample CryGeyCG2114_250_2_FD_185458 | JGI IMG/M metagenome (GOLD analysis project Ga0210032, IMG submission 185458) | Groundwater microbial communities from aquifer - Crystal Geyser CG13_big_fil_rev_8/21/14_2.50 (SPAdes) (version 2) | ecosystem: Environmental > Aquatic > Deep subsurface > Groundwater ... | reverse complement strand
CGCTCTACAGCGAGGGTGAGTTCACCGATCTGTGTCGCGGCCCGCACGTGCCTTCCACCGGCAAGCTCAAAGCATTCAAACTGATGAAGGTGGCAGGTGCCTATTGGCGCGGCGACTCGAAGAACGAGATGCTGCAACGTATCTACGGTACGGCCTGGGCGAAAAAGGAAGACCTCGATGCCTATCTGCATCGCCTTGAAGAAGCGGAGAAGCGCGACCATCGCAAACTGGGCAAGCAGCTCGATTTGTTCCATATGCAGGATGAAGCCCCGGGCATGGTGTTCTGGCATCCCAAAGGGTGGGCGGTGTGGCAGGTGATCGAACAGTACATGCGCCGGGTGTACCTGGATAACGGCTACCAGGAAGTGCGCTGCCCGCAGATCATCGACCGTGTGTTGTGGGAAAAATCCGGCCACTGGGAACATTACAAGGCCAATATGTTTACCACCGAGTCGGAAAAACACGACTACGCGATCAAGCCGATGAACTGTCCAGGTCATGTGCAGGTGTTCAATGCCGACCTGCGTTCCTATCGCGAACTGCCATTGCGCTATGGCGAGTTCGGTTCGTGCCACCGCAACGAGCCGTCCGGCGGCCTGCACGGCTTGCTGCGGGTGCGCGGTTTCGTGCAGGACGATGGCCATATCTTCTGCACCGAAGCGCAGATCGAATCCGAAGTCACTGCCTTCAACGCGCTGGTGCTGAAGGTCTATAAAGATTTTGGATTTAACGATGTGGTCGTGAAGCTGGCGCTGCGCCCAGAAAGTCGGGTTGGATCAGACGAAATCTGGGATAAATCGGAAGAAGCCTTGCGCGCTGCATTGCGTGCATCCGGCATGGAATGGATCGAGTTGCCCGGGGAGGGCGCTTTTTACGGTCCCAAGATCGAATTCCACATCAAGGACGCGATCGGCCGTTCCTGGCAGTGCGGCACCATCCAGGTCGATTTCTCCATGCCGGGCCGCCTTGGCGCCGAGTTCGTCGATGAGGACAACACGCGCAAGACGCCGGTGATGCTGCACCGGGCGATATTGGGCTCGCTCGAGCGCTTCATCGGCATTCTGGTGGAAAACCACGCGGGCGCCTTGCCTTTGTGGCTGGCGCCGGTGCAGATGGCAGTGATAAATATCTCGCAGGCGCAGGAAGAATATGCCGGAAAAGTGGCGGACACGTTGCGCGCCGCCGGTTTCCGCGTGCAATCGGATTTGCGCAACGAGAAGATTACCTATAAAATCCGAGAACATAGCTTGCAGAAATTGCCTTATCAGCTGATTGTGGGCGACAAGGAAATGGCTGCCGGCCTCGTTGCCGTGCGAACCCGCCAAGGTGAAGACCTTGGGCAGTTGTCGGTCGAAGCGCTGATACAGCGGTTGAACGCCGAGCTGCATGCGGGAAGCGCGGTTTAATTTTTTAATGGAGAAATTGCAATAGCACAGGATAAGTCGCAGCGACTGAATGAGCAGATAACGGCACCACAGGTGCGGCTCGTAGGCGCGGAGGGAGAGCAGCTTGGTATCGTGGCAGTGGCGGAAGCCCTGCGCATGGCGGACGAGGCGGAGCTGGATCTGGTGGAAATCGCCCCGATGGCGGAACCGCCGGTTTGCCGGGTCATGGATTTTGGCAAATTCAAGTATGCCGAAAGCAAGAAACAGCATGAGGCCAAGCTCAAGCAAAAACAGGTTCAGGTCAAGGAAATCAAATTCCGGCCGGGTACGGATGAGGGGGACTACAACATCAAGTTGCGCAACCTGATCAAATTCCTGGGCGATGGAGACAAAACCAAGATTACCCTGCGTTTTCGCGGGCGCGAGATGGCTCACCAGGAAATTGGCATGCGCCTGATCGAGCGGATCCGCGAAGATCTCACCGAGCACGGCGCGGTGGAGCAATTCCCTAAAATGGAAGGCCGCCAGATGGTGATGGTGATCGGGCCAAAACGGAAGTAAGTTTGCATCGCAGCGGAGCAAGGGACTTGTCGTTGCGGTGGTAGCACCAAGAGTCCCATACAAGTGGTTCCGGGTTTTCAAGCGTCTCTGTCAGAGACCTCCCGGCGTCATCAAATAAATGGAGTTGTTATGCCTAAGATGAAAACCAAGAGCAGCGCGAAGAAACGCTTTGTCGTTCGCGCCGGCGGTAGCATCAAGCGCGGTCAAGCGTTCAAGCGCCACATCCTTACCAAGAAAACCACCAAGAACAAGCGTCAGTTGCGTGGATCGACTGGTGTTCATGCAACCAACACGGCGTCTGTTCGCGCCATGATGCCCTACGCATAAGGAGATATTCAAATGGCAAGAGTCAAACGTGGTGTAACGGCGCGCGCGCGTCACAAGAAAATTTTAGACAAGGCCAAGGGTTATCGTGGTCGTCGCAACAGCGTCTATCGCATTGCCAAAGAGGCGGTGATGAAGGCTGGGCAATATGCCTACCGTGACCGTCGTCAAAAGAAACGCCAGTTCCGCACGCTGTGGATCGCACGGATCAACGCAGCTGCCCGTGAACAGGGCTTGAGCTACAGCGTGTTCATGAACGGCCTGAAGAAGGCGGCGATCGAGATCGATCGCAAGGTGCTGGCCGACTTGGCCGTGTTCGACAAGGCTGCGTTTACGCAGATCGTCGGACAAGCCAAAGCCAGCCTCGGCGCGTAACACTGACGCTATATAAAAAAGGAGGCTTAATGCCTCCTTTTTTGTTTCACGACCGCATCATTACACAATGCAAGAACTTCAAATAATTCTCGATGACGCACTGAAAAGTTTTGCCGCGATAGTCGATGCGGCAGAGCTGGAGAACGCCAAAGCGCGGTATCTCGGCAAGGAGGGCAGTCTGACCGGAATGCTGAAGGGGTTGGGCAAACTCTCCGCCGCAGAACGTCCGGCGGCAGGCGCGCGCATCAACCAAGTCAAGCAACAAATCGAAGCGGCGTTGCAAGCACGGCGCGATGCCATTCAACAACAGGCACTGCAAGCCAAACTTGCGGGTGAGTCGCTGGATGTTACGTTGCCTGGGCGCGGTCCGGGCGTGGGTGGATTGCATCCGGTCACCCGCACGCTGGAGCGTATCGCCTCCCTGTTCCATTCGATCGGATTCGCGGTGGCTGAAGGACCGGAGATCGAGAACGATTTTTACAACTTTACCGCGCTGAATATTCCCGCGGATCATCCGGCACGTGCGATGCACGACACATTCTACATTGATGAACAGCACGTGCTGCGCACGCATACTTCGCCGATTCAGATCCGCTACATGCAGGCGCATAGGGCGAAATACCAGCATCTGGAAATCATGCCGGACATTCGCATCATCGCGCCGGGTCGCGTCTATCGTGTGGATTCCGATGCCACCCATTCGCCCATGTTCCATCAGGTGGAAGGATTGTGGATTGGTGAGCGCGTCAGCTTTGCCGACCTGAAGGGTGTGATCGCCGATTTCCTGCAAAATTATTTTGAAACCGGAGACCTGCAAGTGCGTTTCCGGCCTTCGTTCTTCCCCTTCACCGAACCGTCGGCCGAGATGGATATGAGTTGGAAGGGGGGTTGGCTGGAGATTGGCGGCTGCGGCATGGTGCATCCGAACGTGCTCAGGCACGTCGGCATCGACAGCGAGAAATACATCGGCTTTGCCTTCGGCATGGGGGTGGAGCGTTTGACCATGTTGCGCTATGGCGTCAATGACCTCAGGCTGTTCTTTGAAAATGATCTTCAATTCCTGAAGCAGTTTTCATAATGAAGAAAAGTTCAGAAACCATTGGCTATGACATACCCACTCTGCGGCCGGTTAGTCTGCGCCGCAACAACCCGCAATTCCTCAAACAGTTTAATTAACTATGCAATTCTCTGAATCCTGGTTGCGGACATTCGTGAATCCATCGCTTTCCAGCGAGGAGCTGTCACGCCTGTTGACCATGGCCGGACTGGAAGTCGAGGAGATGTCACCGGTCGCTCCGCCCTTCGATAAAGTCGTGGTGTCACAAGTGCTGAGCAAAGAAAAACATCCCGATGCGGATCGCCTGAATCTATTGAGCGTGGATGTCGGGCAGGGCGAACCCCTGACCATCGTGTGCGGTGCGCCGAACGTGAGCGTCGGGATGAAGGCGCCCTGTGCGCTGGTCGGTGCGAAACTGCCGGGCATCGAGATCAAGCAGGCCAAGGTGCGCGGCATTGCCTCCTTCGGCATGATGTGTTCAGCCAAGGAACTCGGTTTGGCGGAGGAGAGCAGCGGGTTACTGGAGCTGGCCACGGACGCCGTGGTTGGGCAAAGCATCCGCCAGCATCTCGATCTGGATGATCACCTCATCACGCTCAAGCTGACCCCGAATCGCTGCGACTGTCTGTCGCTGAACGGCATCGCGCGCGAAGTGGCGGCATTGACCGGCGCGCCGTTGCAGACTCTTCCACCCGTGTCATTCAAGCAGGCCAGCACTCAAAGTCTCAAGGTCGGCGCGATAGCGTCGGCCTGCCCGCGTTACAGCGGGCGGGTGATCTGCGGAGTGAACGCCCAGGCAATGACTCCTGCCTGGATGGTGCAGCGCCTCCAGCGTTGCGGACTGCGCAGCATCAGCGCGCTGGTGGACGTGACGAACTATGTCCTGCTGGAACTGGGGCAACCGTTGCATGCGTTTGATCTGAACAAACTGCGGGGCGACATCGAAGTGCGTTTCGCGCGCAACGGAGAAAGCCTCAAGCTGCTGAACGAGCAGACGATAGCACTGCAGGAAGACATGCTGGTGATCGCCGACAGCGAGGGGCCGGTTGCGCTGGCCGGCGTGATGGGCGGTGCGGACAGCGCGGTGGATGAAACAACGACGGATATTTTTCTGGAGAGCGCGTTCTTTGCGCCCGCTGCGATCGTCGGTAAATCGCGCCGTCTGGGATTCAGCTCTGATTCTGCCTACCGCTTCGAGCGCGGGGTGGATTTTGCGGCGACCCGAATCGCGCTCGACCGCGCCACGCAACTGATCCTGGATATTTGCGGTGGACAAGCGGGGCCGGTGACGGAGGCGCAGGGCGAATTGCCTCTGCGACCTCCGGTGCGGCTGCGCCTCGCGCGCGTTCAGCGCGTGTTGGGGGTGACGTTGGCGACCGAAGAGATCGCGCAGATTCTGGCCGGTCTGGGCATGGTGGTACAGCAGCATGGCGACGAATTCACCGTGATTCCGCCCAGCTATCGTTTCGACATCGAAATCGAGGAAGACCTGATCGAAGAGGTCGCACGCGTGCATGGCTACGAAAATATCCAGCCCGCACCCATCCGCGCCCGCATGAATATATTGCCGCTGGTCGAGGCGGAGCGGCCATTGGTAAAACTGCGCCAGATCATGGTGTTGCGCGATTATCAGGAAACCATCAATTACGCTTTTGTGGAGGCTGGCTGGGAGCGCGACCTGTGCGGAAACTCCGCACCGATCACGCTAAAGAATCCCATCGCCAGCCAGATGAGCGTGATGCGCAGCAGCCTGCTGGGCGGATTACTGGCCACGTTGCGTACGAATCTGGCGCGCAAGCAGCCGCGCGTGCGGCTGTTCGAGATTGGTGGCTGTTTCAGCGCCGAGGCAGGGCGTTACACCCAGCAAGATCGTTTGGCCGGGCTGGCTTATGGCGGGGCCGTTGCAGAACAATGGGGAGTGTCCGCGCGCAATGTCGATTTCTTTGATGTGAAAGGCGACGTCGAAGCCTTGTTCGCACCACGCGTCCTGACTTTTCAGGCGTCTGAACACCCTGCATCGCATCCCGGCCGTTCGGCGCGCATGCTGCTGGACGGGCTTGCCATCGGCTGGATCGGTGAATTGCATCCGCAGTGGCAACAGCAATATGACTTGCCGCAGCCGGCGTTGTGGTTCGAGCTTGATCTGGCAGCACTGATGCATGGGGACGTTCCCCGGCTGGTTGCTGTCTCACGGTTTCCGCTGGTGCGGCGTGATATTGCTGTCGTGGTTGATGAACACGTCAGCGTCCAGTCTCTACTGGAGGTGATGCGATCCCGCAAAGCGCCCCATGTTGTGGCTATCGATTTGTTCGATTTGTACCGCGGACGCGGGGTGGAGCAAGGGAGAAAAAGCCTTGCATTCCGTGTGTTATTACAAGATACTCAAAAAACACTGACAGATTCTGAAATCGATCCCGGTATTGAGGGACTGATTGACACATTGCAGAAAAATGGCGCGCAAATAAGGGGAGAGTCATGACAACAACGCTAACCAAAGCCGAACTGGCGGACTTGCTGTTTGAAAAAGTCGGTTTGAATAAACGCGAAGCAAAGGACATGGTGGAGGCTTTTTTCGAGGAAATTCGCGCGCAACTGGCGCAGGGGGACAGTGTCAAACTCTCCGGATTTGGCAATTTTCAGTTGCGTGACAAACCGCAACGTCCCGGTCGCAATCCAAAGACCGGCGAGGAAATCCCTATCACTGCGCGCCGGGTGGTAACGTTTCACCCCAGCCAGAAACTGAAGAGCATGGTAGAGAAGACCTATCATGGATCCGCAAGTAACTGATACAGATTTGCCGGCGATACCGGCAAAACGCTACTTCACCATCGGTGAGGTGAGCAACTTGTGCGGCGTCAAGGCGCACGTGCTGCGTTATTGGGAGCAGGAATTCTCCCAACTCAAGCCGCTCAAGCGCGGGGGTAATCGGCGCTATTACCAGCATCACGAAGTCCTGCTCATCCGCAGCATTCGGCATTTGCTGTATGAAGAGGGATTCACCATCAGTGGTGCGCGCAGTCGCCTCAATCAAACCGGCCTCAATGGGTTGGAGGCGGAGGGCAAAGTAGCAATGGCGAACATCGATCCTGCGATATTGCGCCATGAATTGAATGAAATTCTGCTTTTACTGCGTGCGTGAAAGCAAAAACAATTTCATCATTTTTTTGCTCTGCTATAATCCGCGCCCTCGGGGCGTAGCGCAGCCTGGTAGCGTACTTGCATGGGGTGCAAGTGGTCGGAGGTTCAAATCCTCTCGCCCCGACCATTGGAATAAGGCATTAAGCGGAATTTCCTTATCTGGTGGCGATTAAAGTGATGGCCCTGATCAGATTACATCAATATCCCAGCGTTCTGATTTTCGACTTGTCTGCAGCGTAGATTCACTTTCCGCATCGCCCTGAAATTACCTGCTTTTTTCCCTTTGCGCTCACCTGTCCGGACTGCGACAGAGCCTGCAAACCCTGCTAGAATCGCGCCCTCAGAATTTTCTGATGCACAATAACCATTTGGAGAAGAAGCATGGCTGTCGAACGTACACTTTCAATCATCAAACCGGATGCCGTAGCGAAGAATGTCATCGGCAAAATCTATTCCCGTTTTGAAAGCAACGGCCTGAAGATCGTTGCCGCGCAGATGCGCCACCTGAATCGCACCGAAGCGGAAGGTTTTTATGCCGTCCACCGCGCTCGTCCTTTCTTCAAGGATTTGGTGGATTTCATGATTTCCGGCCCGGTGATGATCCAGGTTCTGGAAGGTGAGAGCGCCGTCCAGAAGAACCGCGATCTGATGGGCGCAACCGATCCGAAGAAGGCTGACAAAGGCACCATCCGCGCAGACTTCGCCGACAGTATCGACGCCAACGCCGTGCATGGTTCGGATTCTGCCGAGAATGCGGCGATCGAGATTGCCTATTTCTTCGCAACCAAGAATATCCATTCACGCTGATATCGGGCTATCGTTTTAAAGAACGATGAAAACAAACCTCCTCGACTTTGAACCGGCAGCGATGACCGCATGGTTTGCGGAGCAGGGCGAAAAACCATTCCGCGCCAAGCAGGTATTACGCTGGATATACAAAGGCGGGAAGTCCGATTTTGATGCGATGAGCGATCTGGCGATTTCTCTTCGCGAAAAACTGAAACGGACCGCATGGATTCATACGCCCAGCGTGGTGCGCGAGGAGACTGCTTCCGACGGCACGCGCAAATGGCTGCTGGATGTGGGTACCGGTAATGCGGTGGAGACGGTCTTCATCCCGGAAGAAGATCGCGGCACGTTATGTGTTTCGACCCAGGCCGGATGCGCACTGGATTGCTCTTTTTGTTCCACCGGCAAGCAGGGTTTCAACCGCAACCTGTCCACTGCCGAAATCATTGGCCAGGTATGGTGGGCCAATCACCAAATTGGCAAAGATGGCGACGGCAACTGGCCGGTTACCAACGTAGTGCTGATGGGTATGGGCGAGCCACTGCTGAATTTTGACAACACGGTGAGCGCCCTGCGCCTGATGCTGGACGATAACGCCTATGGTCTGTCGCGGCGTCGGGTAACGGTATCCACCTCCGGTGTAGTACCGGCGATGGATCGTCTGCGCGACGAATGTCCGGTGGCGCTGGCTGTCTCTCTGCATGCCCCGAACGACGCGCTGCGCAACGTGCTGGTTCCGATCAACCAGAAATATCCGCTCAAGGAACTGATGGCAGCCTGCCGGCGCTATCTGGAAAAAGCACCGCGCGATTTTGTCACCTTCGAATATGTGATGCTGGCGGGCGTGAACGACAGCGTGCAGCACGCGCGTGACCTGATCGATCTGGTGCGCGACGTGCCTTGCAAGTTCAATCTCATCCCGTTCAATCCGTTTCCGCAAGCGCCCTATCAGCGTTCGGATATGGAAACTGTGAAGCGTTTCCGTGATGTGCTAATGCAGGCCGGCATCGTCACCACGATCCGCAAGGTGCGCGGCGACGACATTGCCGCGGCATGCGGACAACTGGCGGGGCAGGTACAGGACAAGACTAAACGGACACACCGATTGATGGAGGTGCAACAATGAATTTTGGCACAAGAAGCGGGATCGCTCTGTTGCTGGTAATCTTGTCCGGATGCGCCAGTTCCGGCGTTTCCGACGAACAGGCGCGCAATGTCGCAGCAGTCCATACCGAACTGGCCGCATCCTATTTTGAGCGTGGCCAATATTCGATCGCCCTGCAGGAATTGGGGATCGCTCTTCAGGCTGATGATTCCTACGCGCCCGCTTATAACGTGCGCGGCCTGGTGCGTATGACGCTGCATGAAGACAAACAGGCGGAAGCCGATTTTCTGCGCAGTCTCAAGCTCGAACCGGCCAATGCCGGCACCCACAATAACTATGGCTGGTTCTTGTGCCAGCGCGGACGTCCCAAGGATTCGATCCCGCAATTCATGGTGGCGCTGAACGACCCGCTGTACAACACGCCGGACCTTGCTTACGCCAATGCGGGTATCTGTGCGCACAAGGCGGGGGATTTGATCGCGGCTGCAACTTATTTGCAGCGTGCCTTGATTCTGCACTCCGACATGCCGGAAGCACTGAGCGGGCAGGCTGCCGTGGCATATGGCAACGGTAACTATGCTGCCGCCAAGTCCTGGTTGCTGCGTTTTCTGAAAAGTGGACGGGAACTCGACGCCGAGCAATTATGGCTGGCAGTTCGCATCGAGCGCCAGTTGGGAGATCGCAACGCGGCGGCCAGTTTTGCCCTGCAACTGCGCAAGCGTTTTCCGGATTCGCGCGAGGCACAACTTATGCAGAGTGGTGAATGATGAACGATGTTCAACCAGATTCCGCAACGACCGATCCGACTGCGTCGCAGCCGAGCGTTGGCGCCGCGTTGCGTGCAGCGCGCGAGGCGATTGGCCTGACCGCACAGGAAATTGCTGATCGGGTCAAATTCAGCGTGCGCCAAGTAGAGGCACTGGAGCAGGACGATGTCGCACATCTGCCGCAAGGAACATTCCTGCGCGGTTTCATCCGCAGTTATGCACGCGTCGTGCATCTTGAACCCGAGCTGTTGCTGAACGGGATCGAAATTCAGCCCGAACACCATTCTGATGTGGCAGAAATTTCGGGGAGCGGTGATGCGCTACCGGCGGCAGGCCAGACCGAAAACAGAAATCTTTATCTGTTGATTGGCGCACTGATTATCACGCTGGGACTGGCATTCTTTGTATTGGGTCATCGTGACGGTGACCTTCAGGCAATAAACAATTTTTCGGGCATACACTCTGTGCCCGCCATCAACCCCGCAGCATCCGCACCCGCTATCGTGCCGATTGAAAATATTGCGGACGACAAGGCTGCCCCGCCGTTGGCAGAAATCCAGAAGAAGGAAGAAATTATTCCCCCAGCAATTATTCCTCCGGTTCAAAAAGAGGCGGTTCCGCCGTTGAAGTTGCGGCGGTAAAGGGAAAGCGTGAGGTTCCGCTGGAGCAATTGATGAAACGGCCGATTCACATCGTGTTTCAGGAAGATGCATGGGTGGAGGTCGCGGACGTCAACGGTGAACTATTGATTTCACGCGTCACGGCAGCCGGCGGGGAAAAATGGATCGGCGGCAATCGGCGCGCGCCGTATCAGGTTACGCTTGGCAAGGCGAGTGCGGTACGACTGTATTACAAGGGCAAAGAGATCGACTTGTCCGTGTACAAGGCAGAAGGCCGTGTCCATCTGATACTGGAGTAATTCATGAGTTTTCAGCATCCCGCACGCCGCAAGACGCAAAAAGTTCGCGTTGGCGATATCGTCATCGGAGGGGGGGCGCCCATCGTCGTGCAGTCGATGACCAACACCGATACCGAGGACGTCACGACCACCACCAGACAAGTGCACGAGCTGGCACAGGCAGGTTCCGAACTGGTACGTATCACTGTCAATACCTCGGCGGCGGCTGAAGCCGTGCCGCATATCCGGCGGAGACTGGATGCGCTGGGTTGCACAGTGCCGCTGATCGGCGACTTTCATTACAACGGCCATCGCCTTCTCACCGACTATCCTGAATGCGCGCAGGCGCTGGCGAAGTACCGTATCAATCCGGGGAATGTGGGCAAAAACCGCAAAGGCGAGGATCAGTTCGCCATGATGATTGGCGTTGCCAGGAAATTCGACAAGGCGGTACGGATCGGAGTCAACTGGGGTAGTCTGGATCAAGATCTGATCGTGCGCATGATGGATGAAAACGCCAGGCTGGCCGAGCCCAAGGCGGCTAACGAGATCACGCGCGAGGCACTGATCCAGTCTGCGCTACAAAGTGCGCAACGCGCCGAGAAACTCGGTTTGCCGCACGACCACATCGTGTTGTCCTGCAAGGTGAGCAATGTACAGGATTTGATTGCTGTCTATCAGGAGCTGGCCAAGCGTTGCGACTATGCCTTGCATCTTGGCCTGACCGAGGCGGGCATGGGGTCGAAAGGGATTGTCGCATCCACCGCCGCACTCGCCGTACTGTTACAGCAAGGTATCGGTGACACCATCCGCGTCTCGCTCACGCCGGCACCCGGGGGCGCGCGCACTGAAGAGGTCGTGGTGGCACAGGAAATTTTGCAGACCATGGGGTTGCGCGCTTTTGCGCCGATGGTCACTGCCTGCCCCGGCTGCGGCCGCACCACCAGTACAGTATTCCAGGAGTTGGCGCAAAGCATCCAGGCCTACTTAAGGGCGCAGATGCCGCTTTGGCGCGAACAATACAACGGCGTTGAAGAGATGACCGTTGCCGTCATGGGTTGTATCGTGAATGGGCCAGGCGAAAGCAAACTGGCGAATATCGGCATCAGCCTGCCTGGGACTGGCGAGACTCCCTCCGCACCGGTTTATGTGGATGGCGAAAAAACTGTCACGCTTCGCGGCGATAATATCGCGCAGGAATTCCAGCAGATCGTTGATGCCTATGTGTCCAACAACTACGTAAAAAAGACCGATTAGATCATATCCGGCAATTCGCTTGGCGGACCAGACGGTGCATTGCGCAAATCCGCATAAAAAACGGCCCCGATTTCTCGGGGCCGTTTTTCTTTATCACCGCTTGATAATGGGCGTTACTTCAACTTCTCAATTCCCAGCATTTTCATAATGCTGCCCTCGTAGAATGGTTCTGAGCTACCTTTCTTCATCTTGCGAATGAAATATTTCTCAAAAGCCACCTTCGCCAGATGCACCCATTTCCCTTCGGAGAACCAATTGACATTGCGTGGTGGAATTTGCGGGATCGCCACAAAAGCCACGCCGCTTTCGCCGAAATCGGCCAGGCAAACCGCATTCCACGTGGCTTCCTGGTCTGCCGGTTGGCCAGTCAGGTCGGCATGAATATTATGTACGGTGGCGGTCACCATTGATTCGATCATGTAACCGGTCTTGGGGGTGCCGACCGGAACCGGGGTCGCCTCGACCGGGGGTATGGCTACGCATACGCCGACCCCGAAGATGTTTTTGTACTTCTGGTTGCGCTGATGTTTATCCACCGTGACAAAACCGCGTGCCTGGACCAGCCCTTCGACACCGAAGACCGCATCGATGCCCTTGAACGAGGGCAACATCATGCTGTAATTGAAAGGCAATTCATGGTTTTTCTTTTCCTGCCCAAGGTCGTCGTATTCGGTGACGTACATTTTGCCAGCCTCGACCTTGGTCACCTTGGCGTTGCAGATCCACTTGATATGCTTGTCGCGCATGGCCGATTCCAGGATGCCCTTGGAATCGCCTACGCCGCCCAAGCCGAGGTGGCCGATATAAGGTTCGGAGGTGACGAAGGTCATCGGCACCTTGTCGCGAATCTTGCGGCGACGCAGATCGGTTTCCATGATGAAAGCATATTCGTAAGCCGGTCCAAAGCAGGACGCACCCTGTACGGCACCGACTACAATCGGCCCCGGATTCTTGCAGAACTGCTCCCATTCATCATGGGATTTCATTGCATGATCCAGTGTGCAAACGGAATGCGTGAAGCCACCGTTTGGACCGAGCCCCTCCACCTCTTCAAACGCGAGTTTCGGGCCGGTCGCAATGACCAGATAGTCGTAGGAGAGCTTTTTGCCACCATTCAGTTCAAGCTGGTTCTGCTCGGGATGAACCCGCTTGACTCCGGTCGAGATGAAATCAATACCCTTGCGTTCCAGATAGCTGCGCATTGGAAACTCGATGTGCTTGCGCTCGCGCCACTTCACTGCCGCCCACGGATTGGAGGGGGTGAATTGAAAAGTTTCGCGATCCGAAACCACGGTTACCTTGTGCTGCTTATCCAGTTTTGTCCGCATCTCGTAGGCGGCCGGCATGCCGCCAACTCCTGCTCCCATGATCACTACATGTGCCATATTGTCCCCTCGTGGGCTGATTAATTGAAAAAAAGCGCGCTTCTTCCAGTCGCGTATTAGCGCAATCTCCAACCATGCTGTCTATACCCACATTGACTATTGCGACATAGCCAATGTGGGTTACCGCGATACTTGGCGTTATTTTTCGGACTCCCCATCCCCATGCTCTTTGGCAAACAATACGGCCGCCTTGACGCGGGAAGAGAGATTGAGTTTATTGAGGATGTGTCTGACGTGCTGTTTTACGGTGTCATAACTTATGTGCAGGGTGAGGGCGATTCCCTTGTTGCTTTCACCTAACGACAACAGTTGCAGAATTTCGCGTTCGCGCTCGGTGAGCAATTTGAGAGAGTTTTTGGCTTCATGTCCTGACGTATCACCCTTGAGCAGATCGATCATTTTTACCGTCATTGAGGGCGCAACGACCAATTCACCGGCGGCAACCCGTTTTATCGCCTCGACCACCTCATCCGGTGCCATATCCTTGAGCAAATAGCCACGCACTCCGGCGCGTATCGCCTTACTCAAGTCTGCCTCCGAATCGCTCATGGTCAGCATCACGGCCGGAAGGGTACAGCCGTTCCTGCGCAATTCTTCAATCATTGAAATACCATCCATCGGTTTCATGCGCAGATCGACGATGAGCAAATCAGGCTTTTGTTCGATCAGCTTCTGCAATTCTTGCAAAGAACCGACCGCTCCCAACACCTCAATGTCGTAGCAGTTGGAAAGCAACTCGCTCAATCCGCTGCGGCACAGGCTTTGGTCATCGACCATGGCAACTCTCAACTTCTCACTCATGCAGCTCTCTCCAGTCAGCTCCCGGTTCGGGGAAATATAGTTGTACGCAGGTTCCCAATCCTTTTGTGCTTTCCACGCGGATCTCGCCCCCGATGTTCTGCGCCCGTTCACGCATTATGGTAATGCCATAGTGCCCCTCGACGGGTGAGAAGGTACCCACACCATTATCCTCAACGCTAAATACAAAATAGCCGCACAAGTGATCAATGATCAATCGGGCATGGCTGGCATTTGAATGCTTGGCAATATTGGAAAGTGCCTCGCGCACGATGTTATACACCTCAATTTCATGCTCAAGAGGCAGATCGAGATCGGCGACATGAATAGAGGATTCGAACACGATGTTATGTTTAGCGCGAAATTCTGCCGTTAATGTATGCAGCGCTTTCAATAAACCAGCCGGATCCATTTCGCTACGAAAGTCAGTAATTAACGAGCGGACCGCTTTTTGACTGATTTCCAGCGCATTGTCCAGCTCGCCTGTATATTTCTTGACCATCAGTTCGTTTTTGTTGCGAACGGCTCCGTCCAGCAATCGTGTATTCATGCGGGCAAAGTTCAGCGTCTGTGCCAGCGAATCATGAATCTCATTGGCGATTGTCTGCCGTTCCCGCAGCAACTCGGCGCGTTTGGCTTCGCGATTGGACTTGATATATTCGATCAGCGAACTGAACAATTCGGCAAACATTGCCGCCAGACGTGCTGTTTTGCCGGAAGAGGATTTGGGAGAGTCAAAGAATAAAGTGAAAACACCCAGCAGGGTACCGGGTGAACTGGTGCTTTCCAGCGGTATTGAAAGTGCGGAGCGGCACTTTTGGTATGACGTGTCGCCTTGTCTCGATTCGCATGTCTCCACGTCCGTCGCGCACAAACCGCGGCGAAAAGCATCCCGACAACAGTTTTCGCAAGACAGATTGACTATCGACTCCGGTACGGTCTCTTCATCAGTCAAACCGACCGCGCTGATAACCTTCAATGTTTGCTCGTCGGGTAGCAGTACGCGGACTACACCGGCCTCGGCCATTGTCAGACCGATTGCCGATTCAAGATAGGTGTTCAGCAGCTTCCTGAAATCATTGGGGCGCGCAGTCTGAAATTGATCTTCAACACAGGCGTCAATTCCACCATTCAGACCGGGTGGATGAAATTCAGGTTCGCGTGTCCAGAAAAATTCAGTGTCACCAAGTTTCTTCAGCTTTCTGCTCATCTTCTCTGGCGTGGTCGTCCATTTGTTGGATAGTTGTCGCTACGCTCCCGTGGGTGGTCGGGAAGCTCACAGGTTATGATGCTTTGCCTAAAATTTCAACTGGAAGTCCCAATCTTGTCAGTCCACAGCGGGAACGCGCTTCGTCAGTTAGTGATGTTCGCATCGTTTGTGCATGACCTGAACGGGCGGACATTGTACTACCCGATGTGGCTATAGACATGGTGTGCCTTAATTTTGCCTAATGCAGGGAATTCCACAATGTGAACAAGGTATGAAAATCTGCATCGTCTCCGATAGTCATGACCGCTCCGATGCCCTCGTTGTGGCGATTTCGGAAGCGCGTGATGCGGGTGCGGAGGTGGTGATCCATTGCGGCGACCTGATCGGTGCCAACACCCTGCGCGCTTCTCTGAAACTGGGTCTCCCCATTCATGCTGTGCACGGCAACAACCTGGGCGACATCGCTGCGCTGTATCGAATGATGGCCAACAATATCGGTCTTTTCACGTATTACGGGGAAGAGGCCACACTGGAGCTGTCCGGGCGCAGGATATTCGTTACCCATATGCCGCATCACGGACATGCCTTTGCCTGCACTGGTGACTACGACTTGGTTTGTCACGGTCACAGCCATACCGCCCATGTCAATAGGCGCAAGCATATCAAAGAGGGTGAATGCTGGCTGGTCAACCCGGGTTCGGTGGCTGGTATCGATGCCCCCGGGGTGGAGGCTGTCCCGACTTGGATTTTGGCAGACCTGTCCAGCATGACTTTTGAAATACGCAAACTATCGTGGGCTGGATGAGCAGGATACTGCAATGAAATAACTTCGCAGTCTGCGCGTTGAATTACAAAAGCGGCGCGTAGGCAGGGCCGCAGCAAGCAGACCCCAACCCCTATGCCGAACAAGGGATATAATCCCAGCCATCGAAACATATCAAGAGGGAGTGCGACCATGCAACACCTTAATCCAAAAGAAGCATTTGATTTCCTGCAAGCCAATCCCGAAGCGGTGTTCGTCGACGTGCGCAGCGAGATGGAATACATGTTCGTCGGCCATCCGCGCGGCTCCATCCTGATTCCCTGGGTGGATGGTCCGGACTGGGAGATCAACCCGCTGTTCGTCGCACATGTCCGCAAGGCAGCGAGTGTCAATCGTCCGGTGGTGCTCATCTGCCGCTCCGGTCGTCGTTCCGCTGATGCCGGACTGGCATTGGAGAATGCGGGTATGAAAGACATCTACAACGTCGAACACGGGTTTGAGGGCGACCTCGACGACACTCATCACCGGAATTCATACAACGGTTGGCGCTTTGACGGATTGCCTTGGGCGCAGACTTGAATACACTACGGTTGGCTGCTGTGCTGACTGCTACTGATCTCGGTCTTTGTCCGACTATCTACTGGAACGAACGCGGCGCGCACTTCATAACAGGTTTCACATTTAGACCTTCAAAGCCTCTTGCTGACTTGCATAATGCCAGTATCCTCGGCATGGGGTTTTATTGAAAAACCAATACGATTCATAAGTTTGAGCATATTATGGTTATGACTCAACACCTCTCCTTCGATAACTTCCAGCCCCTTTGAGCGCGCAGCTTCCATCAGCGCGATCATGAGTCTTTGACCCAAGCCCTTCCCGGCAATATTATTGGCAACGACAAGCGCAAACTCGCAGCTCAATCCGTCAGGATTGATGGCATAGCGTGCGACTCCCAGTTCTGTTTCGGGGGATTGATCCTGGGTTACCGCGACGAGCGCCATTTCACGGCTATAGTCGATCTGCGTGAGCCTTGCCAGCATCTCCTCGGTCAATTCCTGCACACTATTCATAAAACGGAAGTACTTCGATTCGTCGGAAAGATCATGCACGAAACGTTTGACCAAGTCGGCATCTTCCGGTCGGATGGGGCGGATCACGATGTCAGTCCCATCTACCAACTGCCACTGACTGACCAAATGAGTGGGGTAGGGATAGATAGCCATGTGAGCATAGCGGTCAGTGCCGGGTTGTCGGTACTCAACGACGACTCGCGCGTCGGCGGCCAGCACCCCCTGTTCGTCCAGGATCAATGGATTGATGTCCATTTCCTTGAGTAATGGAAGTTCGCACACCATTTCAGAGACGCGCAGCAGCACGTCTTCCAATGCCGCCATGTTGGCTGGAAGCATATTGCGAAAGGGCCCCAGCATTTTTGCGATCCGGGTGCCCTGTATCAGTTCCCGTGCCAGGAAGCTATTTAACGGTGGCAGTGCGATCGCACGGTCGCCCATGATCTCGACCGACGTTCCCCCAGCGCCAAAAGTAATGACCGGACCGAACACGGGATCGGTGGTGACACCGATCATGAGTTCGCGACCGTTTGCTTTGACAATCATGGGTTCGATTGAGATGCCTTCAACTCTGGCGTTCGGCCGGTTGAGTTGGACGCTGTCGATGATGTGCTGGTATGCGGCCCGTACTTCATGCGCATTGCGCAGATTGAGCATGACACCGCCCGCATCGCTTTTATGCGTGATGTCCGGCGAATTAATCTTCATCGCCACCGGGAAGCCCAATTGCTGGGCAATCAGCAGCGCCTCGTTGGGTGAATGGGCAACCATGGTGCGTGCCACAGGAATGTTGAAAGCCGCAAGCAGGGCTTTCGATTCCATCTCCGACAGGACTTTGCGATGTTCCTGCATGGCACTTTCAATGATTAAGCGCGCGCTTTCCACATCCGGTTCATCATGGTGCGCGGACGGCCCGGGCATTTGCATCAGCAGTTTCTGGTTACGGTAATAAGCGGACAGATGGGAAAAAACTTCCACAGCCGGTTCCGGCGTGCGGAAGTGGGGGCGATGTGCCTTGGCGAAAGCCGTACGCGCTTCTGCTACCTGGGTTTCCCCCATCCAGCAGGTCAGCAGCGGCTTACTGTGGCTGTTCGCGAGTTCAATCATCGCCTGTGCCGATTCCAACGGTTTTGTCATTGCTTGCGGTGTAAGGATGGCTAGCACACCATCCACATTTTCATCATCAAGACACGCTTTGACCGCATGATGGTAACGGTCGGCCTGAGCATCCCCGATGATGTCCACTGGATTGCTGTGCGGCCAGTTTGGGGGTAGGTGCTGGTTCAAATTTTCGATAGTAGCTTCTGAAAGTACGGCCATGGACAGCCCCAGGTCGGCGGCACGATCGGTTGCCATCACGCCGGGACCGCCACCGTTGGTGACGATGGCAAGCCGATTTCCGACCGGGCGAAAACCGCATGAAAGGGCTTTGGCGGCGGTGAACAATTGGGTCACGGTTTTCACCCGCACCACACCGGCACGGCTGACTGCCGCATCAAACACATCGTCTGCACCAACCAGTGAGGCGGTGTGCGACATTGCCGCTTTGGAGCCTGCCGCATGACGTCCAACCTTGACCAGAATCACCGGCTTGATGCGGGCAGCAGCGCGCAAGGCGCTCATAAAACTGCGCGCATTGCGTATGCCTTCGATATACATCAGGATGCTGCTGGTAAGTGGATCCGATACAAGATAGTCAAGGATTTCACCAAAATCGACATCCGTCGAAGAACCCAGTGAAACGACGCTCGAAAAACCGACATCGTTGCTTTGAGCCCAGTCCAGAATCGCGGTACACAATGCGCCGGATTGGGAAACGAAAGCGATGCTGCCTGTGTTAGAGCCTCCTTTGTTGAAAGTCGCATTCAAGCCGATCGAGGGGCGCATGACGCCCAGACAGTTGGGGCCAATCAGTCGTATTTTGAAGCGACGCGCCACTTCAACCAGTTCTTTTTCCAGCGCAGCGCCTTCCGAACCCGCTTCGCCAAATCCGGCGGTGATGATGATTGCCGCCTTGACGCCCTGCAATCCGCATTCCTCCAAAATGCCCGGAACGGTCTGCGGGGGGGTGGCAACCACCACCAACTCTACTGGCTCGCTAATCTCCCCGATGGATTTATAAGCGCGCTGCCCTTGTATTTCAGTGTTCTTTGCATTGATTGGGTAAAGTTTCCCCTTAAATCCACACTGCAACATATTCTGAAAAACAATCTGACCGACAGAATCGGGGCGGTCACTGGCGCCAAAAACTGCGACTGATCGGGGTGCAAAGAGCGGGTTGAGATAGTGTTTGCCCATGATTTGTTGCCATGAAGTTGGAGGTTCGATGCGACCCCGCTATGATAGCACCGGAACATGACTGCAATTTGACGGAGCCGCTTGTGCAAACAGCCTACATCAGCCACCCGCTGTGCCTGAAACACGACATGGGCGCCCATCACCCCGAATGTCCGGCACGTATTCATGCGATTGAGGATCAACTCATCGCTTCAGGCTTGTTCGGGTACTTGCAACATCACCATGCGCCCGAGGCGACCCGCGAACAATTGCTTCGTGTGCACGCGGCAACCTATCTGGATGACATTGCCGCGGTAGCACCCAGAGAGGGGATGGTGGCGCTGGATGGGGATACCCTCATGAATCCATTTACCTATCCTGCCGCACTCCGTGCCGCAGGTGCAGTAGTGATGGGCGTCGATCTGGTGATGGCAGGATTGGCGGAGAATGCTTTCTGTAATATCCGACCGCCCGGGCATCATGCCGAACGAGGAAAGGCGATGGGATTTTGCATTTTCAACAACATCGCCGTCGGTGCAGCGCACGCCCTGGCTCAACACGGGCTTAAACGAGTCGCGATTGTTGATTTCGATGTGCATCACGGCAACGGCACCGAGGAAATATTCGCCACAGACCAACGCATCATGCTGTGCTCTACATTTCAGCATCCGTTCTATCCCTACAGTGGCGCGGACAGTGCTGATAATCACCTCATTAATGTTCCCTTGAGGGCGGGGGGTGGCGGCACAGAATTCAGGGCCGCAGTAACCGAACACTGGATGCCTGCACTGGAACAATTCAAGCCGGAATTCATCCTGGTCTCGGCGGGGTTTGACGCGCACCGCGATGACGACATGTCCTCACTCGGCCTGGTCGAAGCAGACTATGCTTGGGTAACGGAACAGGTAAAAAATATCGCAGCCCAATATGCGGCAGGGCGGATTGTTTCGGCACTGGAAGGGGGGTATGAACTGCATGCGCTAGGCAGGAGTGCGACCGCGCATATCAAACAATTGAGCGGACTCTGATCAAGGCCGCCCACGTGGCTTAGTTACTGACTTGGCAACTTGCTTTTGGCTTCGACACACTCAGGTCAGTCTGCGCCGAAATCAGGTAACCAGAACTTATTTGGCTACCTGCTTTTCGCGGATCTCGTCCAACGTCTTGCAGTCGATGCACAGGGTTGCAGTCGGGCGTGCCTCCAGCCGGCTCAATCCGATCTCTACGCCACAGTTGTCGCAATAGCCGTAGTCGTTGGCATCAATTCTTGCCACCATTTTGTCGATATTTTTTATAAGCTTGCGTTCGCGGTCACGGTTGCGCAATTCCAGGCTCATGTCGGATTCTTGTGTTGCACGATCATTCGGGTCGGCGAAAACCGTGGCTTCATCCTGCATGGTGTGGACGGTGCGATCGATATCCAGACCCAGACTTTCCTTGATTCCGGTCAGGATGGCGCGGAAATGGGTCAGTTGTCTTGGATTCATGTATGCCTCGCCCTTTTTCGCTTTATAGGGAGCGGCTGCTTTGTTCGCTTGCACTGGCATTTGCTTAATCTCCAAGAAGGGCTTAATTTTTTGAGCGCGCTTTAATACCAGAAAGCGTTTGTGATCGCAACAGTAAAATTCATGAGGGTCGAAGCTATATGACATTAACCCCTTGTTTTTCTAACATATCAACCAGGGCAATCAAGGGCAAGCCAATCAATGCATTCGGGTCGCTGCCCTCGATTCGTTCGATCAGGGCGATACCCAGTCCTTCAGCTTTGGCACTGCCGGCACAATGATAAGGTTGTTCCTTGTTCAGGTAGCGCTCAATCTGCGCGTCGGTCAGCTGGCGGAACTTGACACTGGTTTCGACGACCTCCGTCTGTATCCGGGCAGTCGCAGCGTCCAGTAAGCTCAATGCAGTATAAAAGATGACGATATTTCCGCGCATGGCCTGTAGCTGTCGCACGGCATTGCCGTGCGTCATTGGCTTGCCAAGTTGCACACCGTTCAAGAGCGCGACCTGGTCGGAGCCGATGATCAACGCATCAGGGAAGCGAGGCGCGACAGCGCGCGCTTTCAACTCTGCCAGCCGCAATGATGTCTGCCTTGCACCTTCACCGGGTAGCGGGGCCTCCTCGACTTCGGGTGCGGATATCAGAAAGGGAATTTGCAGAGTGGCGAGCAACTGACTTCTATAAAGGGAGGTTGAAGCCAGGACGATTGTTTTGCTGTTCAAGATATTCCTTGCTACGCGGCTTTGACAGAGGGGGAGCGAATATATATCATGCGCGCCTCATGTTTGCACGACCTTTGATCGATGGCGTGGACTTTGCCTTAAATGGCAAGGAATTACACGGGAATGTGGCGCTTGATGCGCTACCCAGACTGGGGGAACTTCTGGCGAACTCGCGCGGTAGTATTGCGTTTTATTTGCGCGGTTTCAAAGAGGGTGACCGACTGATGCTGAAGGTTGAGCTGGCCGGTGATTGCCTTTTGCGTTGCCAGCGTTGTCTTGGAGAGCTTGCTTATCCGGTTGCAATCTCGTCCTCTTTGCGTTTGGCTCCGGCCGAACTGATCGAGGAGGTTGATATTGACGATGAAGTGGAGTGCATTGAGGCATCGTCCCAGATTGATGTGTTGTCACTGGTCGAAGAGGAGTTGTTGTTGGGGATTCCTTATGCCCCCAGACACCCCAAAGGTGAATGTGCGATGCAGGTAAATGAGCCGAGGCAGTCTACCCACCCGTTTGCGGCATTGGCAAATTTTAACAAGAAGCAGCAATAGTTTTTTTGAGGAGTTACCATGGCAGTTCAGCAAAATAAAAAATCCCCGTCCAAGCGCGGTATGCATCGTGCGCACGACTTCCTGACTAATCCGGCGTTGGCAGTCGAACCCTCCACCGGCGAGCCGCACCTGCGTCACCACATCAGCCCCAGCGGTTACTACCGCGGCAAGAAAGTCGTCAACACCAAAGGCGAATAAGCCGTTTGCAGGCCTTTCAAGCCGTGTCTTGTCAAGTTGAGGTGCGGCCTGTCGTGTATCTTTCCCTTCCGAGGAACGCCAAGTGGATGTAACAATAGCCATTGACGCCATGGGCGGTGACCATGGCGTGTGTGTCACTGTTCCTGCGGCAGTCGCCTATCTTGAAAAGCATCCCTCCGACGAAGTCATTCTGGTCGGTCTGGCCGATCAGATAATGGAGCAAATGCGTGTTGCTCGAATGGCCGCGGATCATCCCCGTTTGACTATCCACGCGGCGACAGAAGTCGTCGGCATGGATGAGCAACCACAATCCGCGTTGCGCGGCAAGAAGGACTCCTCGATGCGGGTGGCGATCAATCTGGTCAAGAATGGCGAGGCTGCCGCTTGCGTCAGTGCCGGTAATACCGGTGCTCTGATGGCCACTGCGCGCTACGTGCTGAAGACACTTCCCGGTATTGACCGTCCCGCTATCGCCTCTTTTCTGCCAACCCGAAAAGGCCAGGTCTGCATGCTTGATTTGGGTGCCAATGTTGACTGTACCGCTGAACATCTGTTGCAGTTCGCATTGATGGGTAGCACGCTGGTTTCAGCCCTTGAACACCGCGAGAATCCCAGTGTCGGGCTGCTCAATATCGGCAGTGAAGATATTAAAGGGAATGAGGTGGTCAAACAGGCTGCCGTATTGCTCCAGAACAGCGACCTGAATTTTTACGGCAACGTCGAGGGCAATGACATCTTCAATGGCGTCACCGATGTCGTGGTCTGTGATGGTTTTGTCGGCAATGTGGCACTCAAGACCGCTGAAGGTGTGGCCAAGATGATGGGGGGCTTTCTGAAAGAGGGGTTCAGCCACAGCATTTTCACAAAAATTGCTGCTCTGGTCGCCTTGCCCGTCCTTAAAGCTTTCAAGAACAGGCTGGATCACCGACGTTACAATGGCGCAAGCTTTCTCGGATTGAAAGGGATCGTGGTAAAAAGTCACGGTTCTGCGGATGAATTTGCTTTCTTGTGCGCAATTGAACGCGCCGCAGAAGAAGCGCGCGGCGGAATGTTGGCTCACATCAGCGGGCATGTCGAAAAATGGCATAACGCACGCCAGTCAATTTAGGAGGGCAGCTTGACTTATTCCAGGATCATCGGTACCGGCAGCTATTTGCCAGAAAAAACGCTGACTAATCGCGATCTTGAAAAGATCGTCGACACCTCTCATGACTGGATTGTGTCCCGCAGCGGAATTGAAGAGCGCCACGTTGCCGCTGAAGGTGAAATGACCAGCGACCTTGCATTCCACGCCAGTCGCAAGGCGATCGAAGCGGCTGGCATTGGCGCGGACGAAATCGATCTCATCATCGTTGCCACCACTTCGCCGGACATGCCGTTTCCCAGCACGGCCTGTATCTTGCAGGATAAACTCGGCATCAAGAACGGGGCGGCAGCTTTCGACATTCAGGCTGTATGCGGCGGTTTCGTTTTTGCCTTGAACACGGCCGATCTTTATATACGCGGTGGGCAGGCACGTACCGTGTTGGTCGTGGGGGCGGAAGTGTTGTCCCGCATGCTGGACTGGAAAGACCGTACCACCTGCGTACTGTTTGGAGATGGTGCCGGCGCTGTCATCGTGCGCGCTTCCGAACAACCCGGAATTGTGGCGGCAAAGCTGCATTCCGATGGTTCCTATCGCGATATGTTGAAGGCAGATCCCTTGATTGGAATGGATGGAAAGGGAGTTTTTAAATTTGCTGTCAATGTGTTGGCAGATGTTGTTGATGAATTACTTGCAGATCAAAAACTGCTCGGTACCGATATTGACTGGTTGGTGCCGCACCAAGCCAACATTCGTATCATCGAAGCTACTTCGAAAAAACTGGGCTTGAGCATGAATAATGTGATTGTTACCGTGGCCCACCACGGTAACACTTCAGCCGCTTCGATTCCTTTGGCATTGGATACTGCGGTGCGTGATGGACGCATCAAGGCGGGTCAGCGAGTATTGATTGAAGCAATTGGCGGCGGCTTCACTTGGGGTGCCGCGCTTATTAACTGGTAGGTTCAGAGATGACACGATTCGCATTTGTTTTCCCCGGTCAAGGTTCGCAGTCTCGCGGCATGATGGACGGTTACACCGAGTTTTCCGCTGTTCGCGATACTTTTAGCGAAGCCTCCGCAGTTCTGCAACAGGATCTGTGGCAACTGGCTACAACCGGCACGGATGCCGAATTGAACGCCACAATCAACACGCAACCCCTTATGCTGACTGCCGGGGTGGCGGTCTATCGTGCCTGGCAGAGCCAGAACGGGGCTAAACCGGCCTTTATGGCTGGTCATAGCCTAGGCGAATATACCGCACTGGTTGCTGCCGGGGCATTGAATTTTACCGATGCGCTACCACTGGTGCGTTACCGCGCCCAGTGCATGCAGGATGCGGTACCTGAAGGCAAAGGCGGCATCGCCGCCATCCTCGGACTGGATGACGAGGTGGTGCGTGCCGTGTGCGTCGAAGGCGCGCAAGGCGAGGTGCTGGAAGCGGTGAACTTCAATTCGCCGGGGCAGGTGGTCATCGCCGGTGACCGCGCCGCAGTGGAGCGCGGCATGGCGATTGCCAAAGCAAGGGGGGCCAAACGCGCACTGATGTTACCGATGAGCGTCCCCTCGCATTGCAGTCTGCTGCAGGGTGCGGCGGAACAACTGCGCACCTATTTGGAAAATGTGGCGATCAAGACGCCTTCCATTCCGGTCGTACATAACGCCGATGTCACTGCGTATAACGACGCTGCGGCGATCAAGGATGCATTGGTGCGCCAGCTTTTTTCGCCAGTGCGATGGGTAGAGACCATCCGCTATTTTGGCCAGCAGGGGATTACGCACAATGTCGAATGCGCACCGGGCAAGGTGTTGGCCGGTTTGAATAAGCGCATTGATACCACGCAACAAGCAGTGGCAATCAATGATGGCGAGGCATTGAAGGCTGCGCTGATTGCCTTGGCATAAAGGGGAAAGAAGATGACGCTGCAAGGAAATACTGCATTAGTCACCGGCGCTTCGCGCGGAATCGGACAGGCAATCGCACTCGAATTAGGCAAACTGGGAGCGACCGTCATCGGTACTGCGACGACCGAAAAAGGTGCGCAAGCCATCAGTGACTACTTGGCCAAAGCCGGCGTAAAAGGGCTGGGGCTGGCGCTGAACGTCAATGACCCGGCACAGATCGAACAGGCGTTCACCACAATCCGCGCGCAATTCGGGGAGGTTGCCATCCTGGTCAATAATGCCGGCGTCACCAAAGACAATCTGCTGGCACGCATGACCGATGAGGAATGGGATGACGTGCTGGCAACCAACCTCAAGTCAGTTTTTCGTCTTTCCCGTGCCGTACTGCGCGGGATGATGAAAGCCAGAACGGGTCGTATCATCAACATCTCTTCAGTGGTTGGCAGTATGGGCAACCCAGGGCAAGCCAACTATGCAGCTTCCAAAGCGGGGATGGCCGGCTTCACCAAGTCCCTTGCGCAGGAGATCGGCAGCCGCAATATCACAGTGAACTGTGTCGCTCCCGGCTTCATCGATACCGACATGACGCTGGCGCTGGGTGATGAACAGCGCGCCAAGCTGATCGAGCATGTGCCCTTGAAAAGACTGGGATCGCCGACGGATGTTGCAGCAGCAGTGGTTTTTCTGGCAGGTCCCGGCGCAGCCTATATTACGGGCGTGACCTTGCACGTGAATGGCGGGATGTACATGGAATAGGGTAGTTTGGAATTCGGTGCGAGTTTGGTAGAATGCACACGCTTTTTGTACTTTAACTTTTAGGGAGTAATGCAATGTCCAACAATGAACAACGTGTCAAGAAAATCGTCGCTGAACAATTGGGCGTGAACGAGTCTGAAGTCAAGAACGAATCCTCGTTCGTGAATGACCTGGGTGCCGATTCCCTGGACACGGTTGAGCTGGTGATGGCGCTGGAAGAAGAGTTTGGCGTTGAGATCCCCGATGAAGAAGCGGAAAAAATCACCACGGTCCAGCTCGCCCTGGATTATGTGAACGCCCATTCCAAGTAATTCACTGTTTCCTTTGAGTATCGGAGTTCAGCTTGACTAAACGCAGAGTCGTCGTGACCGGCCTTGGTGCCGTCACACCAGTCGGTGTCGGGGTAGCGGCAACGTGGCAGAACATTGTCGCCGGTAAATCCGGCATCGGGCGTATCACCCGGTTTGATGCGACAGCCTTTTCCTGCCAAGTCGCGGGTGAAGTCAAGGATTTCGATGTCACTCAATATATTCCAGCCAAGGATGCAAGGCGTATGGATCGCTTCGTGCATCTGGGGTTGGCAGCCGGGATCGAGGCATTCAAGGATTCAGGACTGGAAGTCAACGAGAAGAACGCCGAACGCATCGGGGTCTGCATCGGATCCGGCATCGGTGGTCTGCCTTCCATCGAAGAAACCCAGAACGATTATCTGGCCGGCGGTCCGCGCAAGATATCCCCGTTCTTCATTGCCGGCACTATCATCAACATGATTTCCGGTAACCTTTCCATCATCTACGGCCTGAAAGGCCCCAATTTCGCCGTTGTTTCGGCCTGTTCAACCGGTACGCACAGCATCGGCGAAGCCATGCGCATGATTCAGTACGGTGATGCTGACGCGATGGTGGCGGGCGGAGCAGAATCTGCCGTATCACCTTTGGCCATTGGCGGCTTTGCCGCATCGCGCGCCCTATCCACACGCAATGATGATCCCGCCACGGCCAGCCGTCCCTGGGATAAAGACCGTGATGGCTTCGTGCTGGGCGAAGGGGCGGGCGTGTTGGTGCTGGAAGAATACGAGCACGCCAAGGCACGTGGTGCGAAGATTTATGCCGAACTGGCCGGTTACGGCCTGAGCGCGGATGCCTACCATATCACGGCACCCAACATGGACGGCCCCAAGCGCAGCATGCTCAATGCATTGCGCGACGCCGGTGTCACCCCGGCCGAAGTCCAGTACATCAATGCTCACGGCACCTCGACGCCGCTGGGGGACAAGAACGAAAATGAGGCTATCAAGGCTGCCTTTGGCGACCATGCAAAAAAATTGGTCGTGAACTCGACCAAGTCGATGATCGGTCACCTGCTAGGCGGGGCCGGTGGTGTCGAATCGCTGTTCTGCGTGCTTGCCCTGCATCATCAAATCTCGCCACCCACCATTAATATCTTCAATCAGGATCCGGAGTGCGATCTGGATTACTGTGCAAATACCGCACGCAAGATGAAAATTGATGTGGCGATGAACAACAACTTTGGTTTTGGCGGCACAAACGGCACATTGGTGTTTCGCAAGATATAGTCCGCGACGTAATGCTGGTCAACGGACTGCCGAACGCCTGCATACAAGCCGAAGATCGGGGGCTGTCTTATGGGGATGGTGTCTTCCGCACTCTGCGTATTCGCAATGCCAAGCCCCTGCACTGGCAGCACCATATCGAAAAATTGCGGCACGACTGCCACGCACTGGCGTTGCCCTGTCCTGATGAAGAAACCCTGTTGGCTGAGATCATTCAGCTTGCCGGGCTACGGCAGGATGCGGTAGTCAAGATCATCGTCACACGCGGTTGCGCTCAACGCGGCTATGCCATACCAGCAACCAGTCAACCCACGCGTATCCTCGATTGCCAGCCGCTCCCCCAATATCCACCGGAATACGCAACGTCCGGGATTGCCGTGCATATTTGCCGGATCAAACTGGGACATCAACCCATTTTGGCGGGCATCAAACACCTCAACCGTCTGGAAAACGTCCTGGCTGCTTCCGAGTGCACGGAGGCTGGCTTTCCCGAAGGATTGCTGGAAGATGAGGCTGGGGCAGTGATCGGCGGCACCCGCTCCAACCTCTTCATCGTGCGGAATAACGCCCTTGCCACTCCCGATTTAAGCCGTTGCGGCGTGGCTGGGGTGCAACGAAAACGGGTGCTGATGTTCGCCCATCGGCACGCCATCCCATGTCGGATCGATCGCCTGCGGATGGATGACCTGCTCGCGGCTGACGAGATATTTCTGGTGAACAGCGTGTTCGGATTGTGGTCGGTGCGGGAATTTCCGGGATACCTTCGCAGCGAACATCCGGTTGCAGACAAGATGCGGGAATGGCTGAATGAAGACGAAGCATAAATTGCAATGGGCCGCCGGCCTCGCGGTTTTTCTGGGCATCATGCTCGGCCTGGCTCTTGATTTCGCCTATTTTCCCATGCCGCTGGTGCAGACACCGCTTGAGTTTTCGCTCAAGCCGGGAAGTAGTCTGAAGAGTGCTGCCATTCAGATGAAACAGGCAGGGGCGCTCGCAGACGATACTTCATTTGTATTGCTTGCCAGATTGCTCGGCAAGACTCGGCAAATCAAGTTTGGCAACTACCAGTTGGACAGGCCTCTTTCACGCTTGGAATTGCTGGATATGGTCAGTTCCGGTCGTTCCGAGCAAAGTCAGCTAACCGTTATCGAGGGTTCGACGTTCAAGGAATTTCGTATGCTGTTGAACGCGCATCAAAATTTAAGACATGACAGCGCGAACCTCTCCGAGCTGGAACTGTTGCAGCGCATCGGTGCGACTGAAACGGTCGCGGATGGCCTGTTTTTTCCAGATACCTATAATTTTTCCAGTGGAAGCAGCGATTTGCGGGTGTTGCAACGTGCCTATCAGCTCATGCAGCAACATTTGGCCGGCGCATGGGAACAGCGTGCTGCCGATCTCCCTCTCGCCTCACCCTATCAAGCCCTGATTCTGGCTTCTATTGTTGAAAAAGAAACCGGGCGCGAGGAAGACCGCGCCATGATTGCCGCAGTTTTCATTAATCGCTTAAGGTTGGGGATGCGTTTACAGACCGATCCGACTGTAATCTACGGCTTGGGGGAGCGCTTTGACGGCAATTTGCGCCGGCGCGACCTGATTGCCGATACCCCGTACAATACCTATACCCGAAGCGGGCTACCACCAACGCCGATTTCCCTGCCTGGACTGGCCTCATTGCAAGCGGTGACGCATCCTGCGCCGAGCAAGGCGCTGTACTTCGTGGCCAAGGGAGACGGCAGCTCCAAATTTTCAAACTCCCTGTCTGAACACAATAAGGCAGTCAATCGATACCAGATCAAATGAACAAAGCAAAATTCATCACCTTCGAAGGCGTGGACGGGGCAGGGAAGAGCACCCATCTGGCTTGGTTCACCGACGCTTTGCGCCAGCGCGGCATCGACCTTGTGTTGACGCGCGAACCGGGCGGCACCCCGCTGGGAGAAAAATTGCGCGAAATATTGCTGCATGAACCGATGCATGCCGAGACCGAGGCGATGCTGATGTTCGCCGCGAGACGTGAACATCTGGAGCAGGTGATTCGTCCGGCCATGGAACAGGGCACCTGGGTGGTGTCAGATCGTTTCAGCGACGCCAGTTTTGCTTATCAAGGGGGCGGAAGGGGAGTGTCGATTGCCAAACTCGAGCAACTGGAGCGTTGGGTACAGGACGACTTGCAACCCGACCTGACCCTGCTGTTCGATATACCCATCGAGGTGGCGCGCCAGCGTTTGGCGAGTAATGCCAGCCTGGATCGCTTCGAACTGGAGCAGGGTGAGTTTTTCGAACGCGTGCGCCAGGCTTATCTCGCCCGGGCTGCAAAAAAGCCCCAGCGTTTTATTGTGATAGAGGCAGAAAAAAGCATTTCTGAAGTTAAACAAAAACTTTCTGAAGTAATTTCAACACTCTGATATGTCATATATATATCCATGGCAAATTGCATCATGGCAAGCCATGCAGGGATTGCGCAAGCGATTGCCGCACGCCTTGTTGTTAAGGGGTGCGCAAGGAATAGGCAAGCTGGATCTTGCGCTCAACTTTGCCCGTTCCTTGCTATGCGAGCACCCGGCCGGAGACGGCACGCCCTGTGGGATTTGCAATTCCTGCCATTGGTTCGCACAAGAAAGCCACCCCGATTTCCGACTCATTCAGCCTGATGCCCTGAATACTGAGGATGAAGCGGAGGCAAAAGCAGGAGGGAAAAAGCCCTCCAGAGAGATTTCGGTTGATCAGATTCGTGAACTGGCCAATTTCTCCAATCTGTCCTCCCATTGCGGCGGCTACCGCATCGTGTTGATTCATCCGGCAGAAGCGATGAACAGTAACGCAGCCAACGCGCTGCTCAAAACCCTGGAAGAGCCCACCGCCAATCTCATTTTTCTTTTGGTCACTCACAAGCCACAACAGCTTCTACCGACCATTCTCAGTCGTTGTCAGGGATTTGTCCTTCCAACACCCACGCGTGAAGCAGGGATTGCATGGTTAGCCGGGCAGGGTGTGCCCCACCCTGAACAAGCCTTGGCTCAATCCGGCTTCGCCCCGTTGCAAGCAAGGTCATGGGCAGAATCTGGCGAGGGTGCAGCAGAACGAATGAGCCTGCTCAATGCCATCCATCAGCCGACCGATTTCGACCCTTTCCCCCTAGTTGAGGCGCTGCAACGCAGCCAGCCCGTTCATATCATTCACTGCTTGCAGCAATGGTGCCATGATCTGACCAGTGCCAAACTGGCCGGAACCGTGCGCTACTTTCCAGACCATTCATCCGCGATTCTCAAACTGGCCAATCTGGTATCGGCGACTGACCTGATGCGATTTCAAAAAGAGCTTCTGCTGGCGCGACGGGCAGCCAACCACCCCTTGAATCAGAAACTATTTCTTGAAGCTCTGTTGCTGTCATATCGGCAGCTGTTCAGCCATTGAACTGCAATGTTCGTTGATTCTCACTGCCATCTTAATTTTCCCGGCTTGACGGAAATGCTGGACGACGTTCTTGCCAACATGCAGGCGAACGAGGTCTCGCACGCACTGTGTGTCGCTGTTGATTTGCCCAGTTCATTGCAGGTTATTGAATTGGCAAATAAATATGTCAATCTATACGCCTCGGTCGGGGTTCATCCCGATTACGAAATGGAAACAGAGCCTACTCAAGCTGAACTGGTTCGCTTGGCGCAGCACCCCAAAGTCGTTGCGATTGGTGAAACTGGCTTGGATTATTTTCGTCTGACCGGGAATCTTGACTGGCAACGCAAGCGTTTCCGCACCCATATCCAGACCGCCATCGAATGCAACAAACCCCTCATCATTCATACCCGTTCGGCGGCTGCCGATACGCTGCGCATCATGCAGGAAGAGCATGCGGAAAAGGTTGGCGGGGTGATGCATTGCTTCACCGAGAGCCTTGAGGTTGCCTTGGCCGCTATCGATTTTGGTTTCTATATATCCTTTTCCGGCATCCTGACTTTCAAGAATGCCGTTGCTTTAAGGGAAGTGGCCGAGCGCGTGCCACTGGATCGGATAATGATCGAAACCGATTCGCCGTATCTTGCACCGGTTCCGTTTCGCGGCAAGACCAATCAACCCGCCTATGTGAAATACGTTGCTGAAGAGATTGCCAAGATACGCCACCTGGACATCAGTGAAGTCGGTTCGGTCACCACTGAAAACTTCCGCCGATTGTTTCTGCCGAAGTCTCAATAAATTGAAATGATTACAAAAAGTATTCTCCACCCTTAGATTCCGGCATCCCTAAATGTCGCATAATGTATATTATGTAAAATGATAAGTACATTAGCGCCTGCCTCTCATTCATTTCATCTCATCCGAAAAAAAAGCCCGCTTCGTAGCAGGCTTTTAGATTGGTGGGTCGTGCGGGGATCGAACCTGCGACAAACGGATTAAGAGTCCGCTGCTCTACCAGCTGAGCTAACGACCCGGAAGAGGCGCGCATTTTAGGGGAGCATCAAAATTTGTCAAGAAATTTTC
>Ga0210032_1000419_pt1 | contig 32252 bp, 26 predicted proteins | sample CryGeyCG2114_250_2_FD_185458 | JGI IMG/M metagenome (GOLD analysis project Ga0210032, IMG submission 185458) | Groundwater microbial communities from aquifer - Crystal Geyser CG13_big_fil_rev_8/21/14_2.50 (SPAdes) (version 2) | ecosystem: Environmental > Aquatic > Deep subsurface > Groundwater ... | reverse complement strand
ACACGCTTTACGGCAATTCCATTTTTTTCTTGCAGCAATTGATAAATATGTTGCTCGTTAATTGTGCTATCGTTCAAAATAACATGTATGTAGTTGCCAAAGATTGAAGTTTCACCCACCCATTTTTCTTTCTCTAAAATTTCGAGACTGTCAACCACCCGGTCACTTTCTATTTCCAATATCGGGTTTTTGATATAATTCGTTTTTAATGCCTTTGCATTTCCTTGAGCAATAAGTTTTCCGGCATTGATTAAAATGATATCGTTGCAGAATTCCGCTTCGTCAAGGTAGTGTGTGGTAACAAGAATCGTCGTTCCGCCTTCCGAAAGTTCGTTTATCAAGTCCCAGAAATTTCTACGCGAGATCGGATCAACGCCGCTCGTTGGCTCGTCAAGAAATACAATTTTAGGTTCGTGAATAACCGCAGTACCCAGCGCTAAGCGTTGTTTAATTCCTCCCGGCAAAGAGCTTGTCATGACATTTTCCATATTTTCGAGATTCGCGACCTTCAACACCCATTTTTTTCTTTCTTCATATTTCTTCCCATCCAAACCATAAATTCCAGCAAAGAATCTGATGTTTTCGACTACGGTCAAATCATTATAAAGAGAAAATTTCTGAGACATATATCCGATATTCTTTTTGACAAGATCTGATTGATTTTTTATACTGTAACCGCTTACAAGTGCATCGCCGGATGTAGGTTCTAATATTCCGATAAGCATCCTTATGGTAGTAGATTTACCCGCTCCGTTAGCGCCGAGGAATCCGAAAATCTCTCCCTGCTTTACATTGAAGTTGACATTATCAACAGCAATGAATTTTCCGAATTCCTTTGTCAGATTATTTACCTCAATTGCATTCATTAATAAATAATTCTCCCTAAAGATTTTTCTAATCTCACCTTGGCAATTTGATAATCCACTTCGGTCGTTTTTAGATTTGTTTCCGCTTGCAGTTTTGAAGTTTCCGCATCAATTAAATCCGTACTTGTAGCTAATTGCATGTTATATTTTTCGGAAGTAACACGGTAGTTTTCAATCGTTTGATTTAGCGTCTCTTTGCTTACATCTACTTTCGCTGCATTCTTATTAAGATTAAGGTAGTTTGCGTAAACTTCCATCTGAATATTTTCTTTCAGTTGATCAAGATTGGTTTCAAGTTGAATTTTGGTCTGTTCCGCTTGTGAAACTTGCGATGAGGTCAAACCCCAATTCCAAACGTCCCAACTTAACGTTACACCCAAATCCCAGTTGGAATTAAATTCAGCCTTTGCCGGTTGAAATCTTGGATTCGGATTGCTGTAATAATAATTCCCGGTTAAATAAAGAGAAGGAAGCCAATTGGAGTTGGCTGCGCTAACACCTTCTTTGCTTGCATCCACACGGTAAGCTAATGATTTTAACTCTTTCCGGTTGTTGACTGCTTCATTCATAATTTCGGATAATTCGTATCTATCTATAATAGTTGATTGTTCACCGGCAGCTACTTTTGTATTCGAATTCAGATCAATCCCCAATGTCTTATTAAAAGCTACCCTCGCAATCTCTAAATTATTTTCCGCTTCGATAAACATAAGTTTCGTGTTGGAATATTGAACTTCTAATTTCAGGAGGTCATTCTTTGACACCAGACCGTTCTTATAAAAACTTTTTGTATCCTTAAGATGCTCTTCCATCTGTTTAAGACTCTGTGCAATTACCTTATTGATCTCATCGGCTTTGTAATAATTCCAATAAGCATTATAAATATTAAATGCAGCTTCATTGCCTTCTTTTGAATAATCCTGTTCTGATGCATGACGATTTAATTTCGCGGAGCTTCTTAAGGATAATAATTTGAGCCCCGTAAATAGCGGTTGACTGAACCCGAATTTGAATGTGTAGTTGTTCAATATCGGTTCGGAAATTCTAATTGGATTCGGCGAGAAAGGCATTGTTACTTCAAACGGTGGAATGTTATCACTTAGCCTTGTGTAATTTCCAAACAATTTGAACTGCGGCAAGAATTGACTGTTGATTTCACTCAACTTTGAATCGGCATAATTTAATTTGGACATTAAGATCTTTAAATCCTTGCTATTCTTCAAACCAATTTCTAAACTTTCGCTAAGAGATAATATTTTCTCCTGAGCAAACAACGAACCCGAAATCATAAGTATAATTAATAGTTTTTTCATTTTTATTTCCTTTTCAAATTTCATCAAACTTTATGGTAATCCACCGCTTTGTGGCTTACTCATATAATGGATAAAGACATTTTCCAGCGACGGCGTAATTGTTCTTTTGTCTATTTCCTTAATTGAGTTTTCTTCAAATAGTTTTTTAATACGAAGATAATCCTCTTCATATTTTGATATCGCAATGTTCAACCTGTCGCCATACATTTGAACTTCAAAATCTGTAGCCGACCTTATAAGATTATATGCTTTTCTTACCGGTGTACAAACAATCTCAAGCACCTGCATGTTCATTGATTCTTTCACATTATTCGGCGTGTCGCAGCTAATGATTTTCCCTTTGTCCATCAGCGCTACTCTGTTACATCTTTCGGCTTCGTCGAGATAGGGCGTGGACATAAATATTGTAATGCCTTCTTTTAAAAGATTAGATAGGATCTTCCAAAAATCTCTTCTTGAAACCGGGTCTACTCCGGTTGTTGGTTCATCCAGAAAAATTATTTTCGGTTTATGAATTAGTGTGCAGGCAAGCGCAAGTTTTTGTTTCATTCCGCCGGAAAGTTTATCGGCAAGTCTATCTCTGAAGGGCGTAAGTCTAGTAAACTCCAGAAGTTCATCACGTCGATTTTCAAAATGTTTAACTCCATGAATATCAGCAAAGAATTCGACGTTTTCATCAACGGTTAAATCGCCGTAAAGCGAAAACTTTTGGGATAGATACCCGATTTCGTTTTTTATTAAATTCTTTTGTGATAACAAATCAAATTCTAAAATCTCTGCAGATCTGCTATCTGGAACAAGTAATCCAACGAGCATTCTTATTGTCGTTGTTTTCCCTGCACCGTCCGGTCCAACCAGCCCGAACATTTCACCGCGGTTCACGTGATAGTTTACGCCATCAACGGCTAATACCGAGCCGTAACTTTTTTTCAAATCGTTTATTTTTATTACTGCTTCCATTATGTGCTCAAATCTTTATAGTATTATTTTAGCATCAGCCGGCATACCCGGTTTTAGCTCAAAATCTTTATTTAGAATTTCTATTTTAACTGCAAACACTAATTTGGTCCGCTCATCTTTTGTTTGAATATTCTTTGGCGTAAACTCTGCTTCGGGGGAGATATAAGTTACTTCCCCATCATATTTTTTATCAGGATAAGTATCGATTGTTATCGCGGCTTTCTGTCCCAGTTTGATTTTTCCTAAATCTCCTTCCGAGACATAAATAATTAAATTTACACTCGATAGATTTGATATCTTAACAAGTGACGACATGGGGGAGACTGTTTCACCAACTTCCACAAACTTTTTCACAACGAAACCGTTCAAAGGTGAAATTATATAGCTGTCTCGTATATTCTTTTTTAAAAGATTAACTGATGCTTGCGCTTTTTTCAAATTTGCTTTTGCTTGCTCAATTTCTTCCGGTCTGAATATTTTTTTCACTTTCAAATAGTTTTCCTTCGCAGAAGTATATTGCGCTAAAGCAATCTGGAATCTGCCGGAAATGTCTTCATATTGTTTTTGTGTAATTGCTTTACTTTCCCATAAACCTTTGTATCTCTCAAAATCATTTTTTGCGAGTTTATAATTAATTTCAGTTTGATTCATCATTTCTTCGGCTTGTTTAATATCCTCCGACCTAGCCCCTTTTATGATTAAGCTTAACTGTGCTGAGGAAATATTTTCGCCGGCTATTGCTTGATCTAATTGAAACCCCAAGGCTTCATGCTCAATAATAAGAATTGTATCCCCGGCATTCGCCTGTTTCCCTTCGTCAACAATAATTGATTTAATTTCTCCCGCATTTTTTGAACTGATTGTAATATTTGTCGCTTCAATAGTGCCTGTTGCCTCAATTTTTGAACTATCGTTTTCTCCGCCGCATCCATATATTGAGAGAAGAAGGATTAGCGATAGAATGATTTTAGTTGCTTTCATTTTTTTATCCTTTGATTTATGGTTAATAGTTTTTTCCCTTTTCTGGTTAGCATTCCGTTAAGCAGAATATTAAATATTGTTTTAAACACAGCTTCTTGCGTTAGATTGTTGTGTATTAAAAAACTTTTGTCTGTTGCTGTTGTTAGAGAATTATTGAAAAGATTTATTACTAATTCGTTTGAAATATTATTTATAATCTTATGTTTTTTAGAGTGATTGATGATATGATTTATAAGAGGTAAAATTTTACTCATTCTAAAGAAAACGATCTTTTTCCAAATATCCGGGAATTCTTTCTTCAATTTTTGTAATGATTCTTCACTAAAAAGAATAATATAGCTTGCGACGAGATCAGCCAACTTTTCAACTTTGTCAAACATCGGGCTTTTTTCTTGAACAAGCATAACAAGTTTCTGATATGTTTTTTTTAACTCACCAAGGAAAACAAAATTCAAGAGTTCTTCTTTGGTAGAAAATTCTTTGTAAATTGTTTTTTTGCTGATTGCAAGATCAACTGTAATCTCGTCAAGTATAATTTTTTTATAACCGTTAGTTATCATTTTATCAATGACATATCCGGCAATTAACTCTCGATATTTTTGTGTTTCAACTTTCATTTAAGTTTAATTTAGTTAGTTAGCACTCACTAATGTTATGGACAAAAAAAATATCATTTCTTTACTAATAATAATTTTCTAATAGTGTCAACTGTCTTTGCTCCTCTTTTGGAAAGAGAAAAAGCAAACCCACTCATTCTCCACTCAAGAACAGCCAAACGAATGATTCCGAGAATAACCGTTAAAATTTCATCTGTTTCCAAATCAATTACTTGATTATTCGATTTTGCTTCATCAATAATGTCTCTTAGAATTCTTTTCCTTTTCTCCATGATCGACAACATTTTTTCTCTAATTAAATTACTTTGGGTAAATATTTCTTCAGCGAAGACAACAGAGGTCATTCCCGGATTTTTTTCAAGAAAATTGAAATGATACTGAACAAAGCATTGAATTTTCTCGACAGGTTTTTCATCAAGTTTCACTTCGTTAAAGAGCTTAATATCAAACTCACTAAATCTTGCCAAAATACCAAGAACAATATCTTCTTTATTTAAGAAATGGCGATAAATCGCAGGTTCCGAAATTCCAACCCTTGTGGATAATTCCCTAATTGAAAAAGATTGATATCCCATTTCATGAATAATTTTGATAGCTTCATCAATTATCAAAACCTGTCTTTCTTCTGTACTTATTCGTGCCAATTTGTCTATTTCCTATAATTAGTTAGCGTTCACTAACAAACATAAGGAAAAATAAAACATTTGTCAAGTAAAATCTTTGGAACAGAGTTCATAGCTTAAAATTGTGACCAATTTTCAACTCAAATCTCCTTCCTTATCCATCTCGACATCTCGAGGTACAAACTCGTACACGCATACCCAATACGGAATTTTTATGCCTTCTAAATAAAGACGACTTATTTATCGCCAGCAAAAAATTAAATAATTTTTTTAGGATGATGTACTGCAAAGCCTGATGTTTTCATCGGGCTTTTTTATCAGTTATTTTGTAACAAAAAAATAGTAATAAAAGAATTGTTCCAATGAGTACTCATATTAGGAATCTACAATAGTAAAAGAATTATTGGATCATAAAGATTTATCGACAACTCAAATCTATGCTCATCTTCAGCAGCAAAATTTGAGAGATGCGGTAAATCTATTACCGTAGGAATTATTATATTTAGTACCTTTACACTTAACTTCGTGTAATATTTGGCAGAATATTAACAAGAGAGATAAAGCGAAAGAAAGACAGAATGAGAATGAATGTTTTCCATTCAATCTTAGCGCGGCGTGGCCGACAACCAAAGATTTTCTGATCTCAGAACAAGGATTAACGATTTATGATTTTAGAAGTTAAAAATCAAAAATCGCTATTCGTTAATCCCCATCTGAGCCGGGCAGGCTTGTTCGTAAATCGTGTTCCCAAAACAAGGATTTAACTGAGGATACTATTCTAATGTGATGATTTGGTTCTGGCTCAAAACTGATTACTGAAAACTGACAACTGAGAACTCTTTGGTTCTGGCTCGTCCAGGTTAGGTATAATTAATAATGATTTCAAAAATGGCTGATAAAACAAAACTTTGGTACTTAGAAAATTTTAATCTCTTTAGCAACCTCAGCAAAGAGAAAATGATGGAATTGAATTCCATGATTAACGACAAAGAAGTTAAAGGGGATGAACCAATTTACTTTGCTAACGAACCATCAAAAAATATTTATTTCTTAAAAACCGGCAGAGTTAAAATCACAAAATATCTTGCTGACGGGAGCGAAAAGATTATCGCTATAATAAATCCGGGAGAAATTTTTGGAGAGATGGCTTATCTGGAAGAAGAGAAGAGAACGGATTTTGCAATAACTGTTGAACCATCCCTGATCTGCGCAGTTAATAAAAATGATCTCTCTTCGTTCATAGAAAAAAATCCTGAATTAAATTTACGTTTAACCAAAATATTGGGACTCAAAATCCGCAGCTTTTCAGAAAGGATTGAAGACCTCATTTTTAAAGATGCCGACCAGCGCGTCGCTTCTTTTATTTTAAGATATGCAGAAAAAAACGGCAAAAAGATCGGTGAACAAATCTTTGTAAAACCTTTCTTGAAGCATCAAAATATTGGTGAGTTGACCGCCTGCTCGAGACAAACGGTAAATTATATTCTAACCGATTTGCGCACTAAAAGAGTAATTGATTTCGATAGAAGTAAGCTTATTATTAACAAGATTGAACAACTTAGAGCTTTTATTTCTTAAAAATTGTCGGGAATTTGACAGAAACTTTTTAGCCTTCCCCTTAATTTTCATATAAAAAAAAGAAGATGTACCTAAAACTTATTGTTTCTGATAATTGCGCAGCTTGTGAGAGAGCTAAAGAACAGTTGCAAAAAATTACAACTGCAAATCCTAGAATTTTTTTGGATGTAATCCATATTAACGTCTTAAAAGACCAAAGAATATTTGTAACTCCGGCTCTTTTAGTAAATAATGAACTCTTTTCATACGGAGATATTGACGAAGGTAAACTACTTTCAAAATTAAATTGAGGTGAAGATGGCATTTATTAAAGTTATTGATGAAGCGCTTGCCGAAGGTAAGCTAAAAGTGGTTTACGATGATATTGCTAAATCGCGCGGAAAACTTTCCAACATAATGAAAATCCATAGTTTGAATCCTGAAGCAATGATAAAACATATGGACTTATACAAAGCGATCATGTTCGGTAAATCAAATCTTTCTCGTGAATTAAAAGAAATGATCGCGGTAGTAGTATCTGTTTCCAACAAGTGTGAGTATTGCATAAACCACCATGCAGAAGCGCTTAACTTTTACTGGAAGGATAGAGAAAAAGTAGAACTCCTTATTAGAGATTTTAGAAAAATTGAAACCGAATCCGGAGTTAAATTACTGCTAGATTATACCGCTTTACTAACTATTTCTCCCGACCAAATAACAAAAACAATAATTGATGAGATAAAGTCTTCCGGGTGGAGTGATGAAGATATTCTTTCCGTGAATTTAATTATAAGCTATTTTAACTTTGTAAACCGGATTGCACTTGGTCTTGGCGTTGAATTCAGCGAAGAAGAAATAAAAGGTTATAAGTATTAACGTGTTTTAACAGAAAAAAAAATCTCATCTTTCTCTCGAAGCTTTTCTACCGCCTTTATTGAACTTTTGTTCAAGCGGATTTTCTCCGATCATCAAACCGGTCATTTCGTAAATTCTATCAACCAATGCTTTTGCTCCATCGTGTAACGTTTTACTTTCTTGAACATACTTGACGTTGTTTTCCATATCCTCTGCGCTCCAGCCGCGTGAATGGGCAATAAAAGGAAATTGCGGGAACTGGCAGCCAAGTTCAGCAAAAAAGCCAAGCATACTTCCGGCAACACCTTGAACATTATCTTGCCCGCCGGTGATGATTAACCCCACTACTTTATTTTTTAACAGATGTTTTCCGGCAATCGTTTCTTGATTTTGAATACTATTCATTCTCTCAACCATTTTATAATAGAGACTACTTGCCACTCCCCAGCGAATTGGTGTTGAGATGATAAATGCATCTCCCCAATGAACAAATGCATCGTAAATTTTTTCCATTTCATCAGACTGATCAATTTGCGTTATGGTACATGGAAATGTACAAGCCTTTGCTGACTTTGAATAATATCCTTCGCACGCTCGAATATTCATTTCATTCAGTTTGAAAAGTTTAGTCTCGCATCCTTTGCTTGCGGCATAATCGAGCGCCGTATTTAATAGATGATCGGAAGTGCTGTAACGGGGAAAATCTTTGTTCATTGCAGTTGTAGAAATACCTACCAACCGGACTCCACCCGGTTCTCGCTCAATTTTTTTTGTTAAGGGATGAGGAGCGTGCGGGAGTTTGTTCCTCTTCGTAGCCGAATCGAGATCAACAAAAAGTTTTCCATCTTCTATTTTAATATTGTACGCCGGAACTTTATCTTCTTCATATCCGGGTTCGCCTTTTCCGGTTTTATGATGGAACTTCCAAAAATGCCATGGACAAACAACATAGTTGCCATCGATATGTCCTTCACCCAAAGGTCCGCCAACGTGATTGCAAACTCCTGAGATAACTCCAAATTCATTGTTCTTATAGCTGACAGCAAATTTTGTTTTACCGACTACAAATTCGGTCAATTCTTTCTGTTTTAACTCTTCAACTTTTCCGATTTCAATCCAATTGTCCATTAATATGCCTTTCCCAATTATGCATTAAATAATTTTTCTTTAGGAATGTAAACTTCGACAGTAGTTCCTTTGTTTTTTTCACTTTCGATTTTCAGTTCAAAACCACTAAGCTCGCAGCATTTTTTTACAATAGCTAATCCCAATCCATTTCCTTCAAACTGCCGGGCAATACTCATATCTTCTTGTCGGAAAGGTTTAAAGAGATCGGTCATAAAATTTTTTGAAATTCCAATGCCGTTGTCCATAATTAAAATTTTAATTCCTTCATTCTTCTTTGCAATACAAAAAGTAATTGAACCGCCTGTTGAAAATTTAACCGCATTATCAATAAGCTGAGTTAAGGATTCTCCAAGCAGCCTTTCATCCGCTTTGATTACTCCGGTAGTTGCCATACAATCACTGTTGAGTTGCAGCCCCTTTTCATCAGCAATTTTTTTATAATTATCAACTAAACTGAAGAACAAATTATTCACGTTTACGATCTTTTCGGTCTTTGTATAACTGCCGGAAGCCAGTTCACTGTAAAGGACAATCATTTCTACCGTTCTGATAAGCCGGAGGCTGCCAAGTTTAACGGAATCGGTAATTTCTTCAACTTCCATTAATTTTTCTCCCTCGAACTCATATTTCAAAACTTCTAAATTTCCCAGGATAATATTTAAAGGTGTGCGTATTTCATGGGAGATCAAAGCAAGGAATTCGCCTTTCATTCTTGATGAAGCTTCGGCTTTTTGTTTTGCATTTCGAAGTTCAAAAAGAGTAGTAAATATTTTTTCTTGCTGCTCAAGAATTGTTATTCTCAAATTTTCTGCAGCACTGAGTATTTCTTTTATCTCCCCTCTGGCATTAATATTTACATTTTCAGAATAATCTCCTGAAGAAATTTTGTCAATCCTTTTTTTTGCTTCTTTTATCGGTTTTGTAAAATACATGCCGATGGTGATACTTAAAAAAATTGTAACGGGAATAAACAGCAGTTGAATAATTAAAATTGATTTATCAATTTGGGAAAGAGAAGCTTGCACGGTACGAAGCGAATTATCAACCTGTACCACACCCACAACTTTTCCATAGCTATCCAATATCGGAGCCATCCCGCTAATCCACGTTCCATATTGATCGTCGTAGAGTTTAGTATAAATGCATTTGTTCCGGCTATATGATTCAATCAGAGCTTCTCGCGGTATATTATTTTGTAAATGAAGTGTGTCACCGGAATATGATTTAGGATTTGTAGTAACGCCAAAAAGCGCAGTATTGTTATTTACAAGAGTGAGCGTGTAAATATCTTCTTTTAGTCCAAGGTTAAACTTTGTCTTGCTCAACTGGTTTTTGATGTGAAGGTATGCAGGGTGATTAATAATTGATGGATCGGAAAAATTTAATTTTTTGAATTCATCTCCGTTAATAGCAACGGCGGAAGCCGCGGCTGTCGATTTAAGCTTTTCACCAAGCAAAGATATTAAATGTTCTTTTACCTGAGGTTTCACAACAAAGAGAACTATTTCAATAACAACATTCGTTATAACAAATATTACAAGTGCTAATTTGATCCAGAGTTTCATTAACTATCTCAAATACTTTCTATTGAATAATTTTAGCTGCTTCTAGTAGAAGTTTCGAGTTTATCCTTATTTTATAATTGGGATTCACATATTCGAATTGAATAATTCCTTTATCGTCAACAATAAATACACTCGGAACCGGAAGAATATGATGTGTTTCTCCGGAACTTGCCTCTAAATCCATATTGAAATTTTTTAACTTCTGTATGTACTCATTCTCAACAGTAAAAGCTATTCCGAAAGCTTTGCTGGCATTTGCTTTGCTGTCGGAGTAGAGTTCATATTTCATTTTATACTTGCCTAATGTGGCGGAAAGATATTCCGGTTTATCCATACTTATGGCAACAATCTTAAAACCAAGATCAATAAGTTCGTTTTCGATTTTTTGCAGTTCACTTAACTGCAAGTTACAATAAGGACACCAGCCGCCGCGGTAAAAAATGAGAATTGCTTTCTCACCTTTAATTACATCCTTGATGTTTATTGCTCTCCCTTCAATAGTATGCAAGACTGCACTTGGCGCTTCTTCACTTATTTTTATAGGACAAACCTCATTTGCATTCTTAGCAACGGTTTTATTCGCGTCTTCCATTGAATTTCCTTTTATTGTAATGAACAACAAAACTAAAGCTAATAAGTAAATCTTTCTCATGGTAATTTTCTTTTGTTTGTATTTAAACTAATGATTATTTCAAAATAAATTTGTATCTAAGAAGAAAGGAATTCGAAATTTCCATCTTCAATCCGTCTCCTAACAAATTGATTTTGGTTTTCTTGAACAATAATAAAACCCGATTATTGCTAACCGGGCTTTATTGTTTTTATCTAAACACATTCCACTCTGGTTTTTATTTCAAGAGCGTTAATTTTTTTACTGAAGTGAAGTTGCCAGCCTGAAGCTTGTATAGGTAAATACCGCTTGCAAGATTCGAAGCATCAAATTTAACATTGTGAATTCCAGCTGGTTGGTTATCATTCACTAATGCTGCAACTTCTTTTCCAAGAATATTGTAAACCTTCAGGGTAACAAAACCGTTTTCCGGCAACTGATAACGAATGACCGTGCTGGGGTTGAATGGATTTGGATAGTTTTGATTGAGCTGATAATCAGTTACGAGAGTAATAGCGTCGTTCACATCTGTTACTGAATTCAGGTCTAAAGTTGCCTCCGACGCAAAAACCGGAGGAAGGTTATCCGGTTGATCGGGTGTAAATGGAACGCCGTCGCCGTCAGAATCATTTCCGGTTTCCCCTGAATTATCACCTTCGGATAACTGCATTTTGTTCCCAACTGTTTTGAAAAATCTTGTATAAATAATTGGAGCTTCTTCTTTATTAAGGACTAATCTGGATTCTCTTAAAGCGCCGGCAACCACGGCAAAATTAAGCGGTGTATAGGTTGCAATATTATTACCAAGAGCAGTACGGAAACCTTTTGCCTCTGGGACATAAAAATTATTTATTAAAAAGTCATAACCTTTATCTGCAGCATTTTTATATGCTATATCGCCAGTAACTTGATATGCTGCAATTAAACCACGAATTGCTGATGACTGAGCTTCTAATGTGATAGGCGAATTATCAACTCCAAAACCAATTGTATATTCATTATAAAATTTCCCGTTTCCATCATAAAGTTTATTCAAAATAAAATTTGCTTGTGCAGTAATAGCCTCTTTTACCATATTAGATAAATCCATTCCCTTGAATTCTTCGACTGCCTGTTTAAGAATTGCAAGAGAATATCCCGCGTTGAAAGTAGTAATTTTTGTTCCTTGCTGAAGGCTTCCCCCGCTAAGATTTGCAACATCAACGAATGTTCCTTCGGTTTTATTGAAGTGCATTGCCAGAAGATTCATTGTTATTACTTTGCCGGCTCCCATAAAAATATCAAAAACTCCCATCATTCCGGTTTGTGACAATGCTGCCGGAAACGGATCGCCGTCAAAAACCGGTTTATAAGCTAAGTGAGCTACATCGCTCGTATTATTTGGATCTGACATATTCTGAAAATTTACCGTTCCCCAAAGAAAGGATATTTGATCCCACAAATGACTTGATGCATCAGTTACAACAAATGAAGTTGGTTTCGGTGGCATGGACGCGCTAACATTTGTTTCTGTTACAGCTATCTTATGTGGGAAGTATTTTATACCATTTGCCGGGTCGTAAGTCATCGGGTCAACACTGCCTAATGTAGTTCCATCGTATGCTAATGAATTAACGAGGAACATCGTCTTGTTAACTCCTTCAGCGACTAACACTTGACCGATAAATCCATCCAAATTATTCCCACCGTAAAAAACATTGTTGGTCGGATCAAAGTGAATGCTTCCGGTTGAATCCGGTGAAACAACGCCATCAGCATCAATACCATTGTCAATCGAATCATGAAAAGCGCCGAGCATGTCTTTAGCCCATAAATATTGCTTCATCAACGTTTGCCCCATTGCGGCGAGGTTAAGTGTTTTATCCATTTTACTTCTATCCCAGCGAAGTGTGCTGAAATCTTCCCAAGCAAATTTTTGCGCGTCAATCTTTTGCGGTAGTCTCGGATCGCCACTGATAAATTCAGCAAATTGCGGGAAGGGATTTCCGGGAGGCGCTTGGTTGGCAAGCATTCCCAAATGCATTACCATCTTCATCAATTCATCATCTTCTTTAAAACCGTTCGGTGTCATTGTCATGGAGCCGTCAAAATTTGGATCAGTTTCCATACCTGCCATTTGACCTACCATTGGCGACCATATCATGTGTAAACCTAACCCTGATCGTGAAATGATTGTTCCAAGTTGATAGCGTGAGTATTCATAATTTTCAATCCCTAACGTGTAGGCAATTGAATCGGGTGAATTCAGAACGAACGGATCAAGATCATCTAAATTATAACCCAAGGCTTCGGCGTAGGGTTCACCGCTTTCATTGATCTCATTAGCAAGAAGTAACTGTTCGTGCGTTCTAAAAATAGTTGTGTTTGTAACTTTAACCTGGCTGAAAATATTGCCGGACAGCAAAGCACCAAACAGTAAAGTAAATAATAACCGTTTCATAACAGTATCCTTTAATTATTGAAAAAATTGTTTTTGTTTCAGTGGTAAAACTATACCGGGAGGATAATTCATTTTGTCAAATATTTGACAAATCCCCCTTTTAGTTAAATGTTTTTATTTCAATAAAATATCTCTTGACTCCGTACCATACTACGTGTATTATATTTGTGTAAGAAGTAAAAAAGGAATTTAAAAATGTCAGAATATTTTGTTGGGCAAATAGCAAAAGAAGTTGGAATAAATGTTGAAACTATTCGCTATTATGAAAAATTAAAATTGCTTCCGAAACCGAAACGAAGAGAATCGCGGTATAGAATTTATGATGAAACGGATTTGAAGCGATTGTCATTCATTAAACGTGCTAAAGAACTTGGTTTCACTCTTAAAGAAATTAAAGAGTTGTTCGGGTTAAAAATTGATTCCGACGCCAGGTGCGGAGATGTAAAACATTTGACAGAACATAAACTGAAAGATGTTGATAATAGAATTAGCGATTTAAAAAAGATAAGACACGTACTTGTTAAATTGATAACCCAATGTGTGAATGAAGAAGTTTCTTCGGACGAGTGTCCGATACTTGAATCAATTGAAATCTAATATCATTAGAAAGGGGAAATAAAATGAAAAATAAATTATTGTCCGGAGGCGGAATTGTTACAGCGCTGCTTGCCTCACTTTGCTGCATTACACCGGTGCTTGCGGTGCTTGGCGGACTCGGCGGAATTGCTGCAACATTTTCATTCCTCGAACCGTTACGTCCTTATTTAATTGGAATGACCGCGATTGTTTTGGGTTACGCTTTCTATAAAGCATATTATCCGAAAAGAAAAACTGAGATTGAATGCGCTTGTGAGACAGATGAGAAACCAATATTTATAAACTCAAAAAAGTTTTTGTGGATTATAACAGCGGTCAGCGCTTTGCTGATAACTTTTCCTTACTACTCCAAAGCTCTGTTCCCTGCTGGAAAAGAAAATGTTGTAATTGTTCAATCCGATAACATTGTAAAAGCTGAAATACATATTGAAGGAATGACTTGCACTTCTTGCGAAAACTCAGTTGACTATGCACTAAAATCAGAAGCTGGAGTAATTAAAGAAAGTTCATCCTACAAAACTGGAATTGCGAAAGTGGAGTTTGATAAATCAAAGGTAACTGAAGAGCAGCTTAAAAAAGCGATTGAGGGAAAAGTAGGATATAAAGTAAAAAATATTGAACGAATAAGTAATTAAAACTTAGTGCGCCTTTTTCACATAGTGATCCCCTTCGGGAGTGATGAACTTTGTGTGCCTTAGTGGTGAAAAAAATTTACCACAAAGTATCACGAAGGTTTTCACGAAGTAACACAAAGAGGAAAATATTATGGCAATACAAACATTAAAATTAGAAATCAGTGGAATGACGTGCGATCATTGCGCTAAGACAATTGAGAAAAAAGTTTCATCAGTTGAAGGATTAGTTTCTAAATCAGTGAGCTTTCCCGAAAAGAAGGGGGAGTTTCAATTCGACACCGAAAAAGCATCCGCAGATAAAATTATTAACGCAATAAACTCCACGGGGCATTACAAAGTAGTTGGCGAAATCATAGAAACCAAAGACGAAACAAGCAAATATGATTTAATAATTATCGGCGGCGGTTCAGCGGCTTTTTCTGCTGCAATAAAAGCAAGTGAACGTGATAAAAATGTTTTAATGATTAATGATGGACTTCCCATCGGCGGCACCTGCGTTAATGTTGGCTGCGTTCCTTCCAAAACTTTAATCAGAATCGCAGAACAATTTCACATTGCCAATCATCCTAACTTTGACGGTATAAAACCGGGCAATAGCAAAATTGATTTTAAGGAAGTCGTTAAACAAAAAACAGAATTAGTTGAAGCATTAAGAGAGCATAAATATGTGGATGTTCTGAAAGACGACCCGAATGTAACAATCCTAAAAGCATTTGCAAGATTAATTGACAAAAACACTGTCGAGGCGGACGGCAAAAAATATTCAGCAGAAAATATTTTAATTGCTACCGGTTCAACTACTTTCATTCCAGAATTACGCGGACTAAAAGAAACCGGGTATTTAACAAACGAAACTCTTTACGAACTGAATGAACTTCCCGATCACTTAATCGTCATTGGTGGAAGATACATCGCTTTAGAAAACGCACAAATGTTCGCTCGCCTCGGTTCAAAGGTTACAATTCTTCAAAGGTCTAATAGAATACTTCCCGATGAAATGCCGGATATAACCGAAACACTAAAAGAATATTTAGAGGGAGAAGGGATTGAAATTAAAATTGGTGTAAAGATTAAATCAATTGAAAAGCATAACGGGAAAGTGTTGATTAAAGCATCTGCAAAAGATGAAGAAGAAATTATTGAAGGTACAAACATTTTTGTTGCGACAGGAAGAAAAGGAAACACAAAAGGTTTTGGTTTGGAAGAATTAGGAATTGGCATTCATAAAAACAGTTTCATTAAAACGAATGAATATCTACAAACTTCAGTTCCAAATATTTATGCCGCTGGCGATGTAACCGGAGAATATTTATTCGTCTATTCTGCGGCTTATGAAGGTTCGTTAGCGGTTCAAAATATATTTGGAGAAAATCAAACGAAGAAAGATTACTCAGTTTTCCCGTGGGTTATTTTCACTGATCCTCAAGTTGCCGGAGTTGGAATGGATGAAAATCAAGCTTACGAAAATAAAATTGATTATGAAGTATCAACAATCCAACTTAAAGATGTTCCCCGCTCTTTAGCTGCAAGAAATACCAAAGGATTTATCAAACTTATTCGCAATAAAGAAAATGATAAATTAATTGGTGCAAGAATCTTAGCTTCAGAAGGTTCTGAACTTTTAATGGAAATTTCTCTCGCAATCAAATATGGAATTACGGTAAAAGAACTGAAGCAAATATTTCATCCTTATTTAACGCTGTCGGAAGGAATAAAAATAGCCGCCATCAGTTTTGATAAAGATGTGAATAAATTAAGCTGCTGTGCGGTCTAATCCATTATATCTTATTGTAGATATTTCAATATTGGATTATGATCGTATTGTGCTGACATATTAGCCGAATAAAAAAAGCTCCCCACTCACCAATCATTTGCATAAACAAGAATTTTGATTATTTTCTCTACTAAAGAACAGAGAATTATAATGATATTTTTATTTGATAAGAATTTAATACGCATGTTCGACGGTAACGACAAGAATGCTGCCGATGCATGGGCATATTTCCTTAACAAATATTCTAAGATAATACTAAAGGTGATTCGTAGTTATACCAACAATTACGACGAAGTAATGGATAAATATCTTTTCGTTTGTGATAAATTAAGCGAGAATAGTTTTTCCCTCCTAAAAAAATATGATTACAATAATAAACGGAAAGCCAAACTTTCAACCTGGTTAACTGTAGTTGTTAGAAATTTGTGTGTTGATCAATTTCGAAAAAATCACGGGAGAAAAAGAATGCCGGCGGTTTTTAAAAACATGGATGGTACTGAAAGAAAAATATTTAAACATTATTTTTACGATGGATTGGATGCAGCGCAGATATCAACTTTATTGCAGCCCGGTAAAAGTTTAGATGAAATTGGTGATTTAATTGATCGGCTTAAAAAATCATTCCAATCACAAAACAACAATTATTTTAAGAAGAATTATACGGTCGAACTCAATGAGAATATATCCTCTTCCGAACCTTTATCTAATGAATTAATTGAAATGGACGAGATGAGTAATATTCTTAATCAATTAATTAAATCTACTGACTCTGTTGAACAATATATTCTTACTCTCCGTTTTTGGGATGGACTGACAATTAAACAAATATCACACCTAACATTTATTCCAACAAGAAGAGTTAATTACATTTTGGAGAAGGTATTAAATAGTTTTAGAACAAAAATTAAAAAGGAACATTTTCGGTGAAAATATTTGATTTGTCCGTATCATTACAGAAGAATCGAAATAAGGATTTAGAATAAATTGGAACATTTAAGCGAAATACAAATAGCTGCTTTTGTTGATAACAAGCTAACAAAAGATGAAAGGAATAATTTAATTAAACATATCCTCGAATGTGAAAAATGTTACAATGATATTCTTGAAACATTTTTACTCTTGGGCAAGAAACCGGATATTGGATTTTCGGAATTAGACGATAAAATAAAAAAGAAAGCGCTTTCATTCGGGGCTAATAATGGTGATTCAATCAATAAATCGAAATCAGCTTTTGGTAATTATAAAATCTCAATTTCGTTTGCTTTAGCTTTAATAATTGTTTTTACTGTTGTAATTCTGAATGTTGACACCAGCAAAAAGGAAAAGCAATTTAGAGATAACAATACTTCTAAGTATGTAAATATTATTTCTCCAAACGAAGGTGATATAATAGAAAACGAAAACGTTTCTTTCAGTTGGGATAAAATTGATTCTGCCCTTTTATATCGTGTAAGAATATACGAAGAATCCGGAAATGTTCTGTTTGATACTTCTATTAACAAAAACAATATCAAAGTTCCAATTAAAATTAAGGTGAAAGAAAATGAAAAATACTTCTGGGATGTACAAGCAAATTTTTCTAATGGAAATGTTATTACCTCAAAGCTAAATGTCTTTACGACTAAATAAAAATATTGTTAAATATTCTGCAGCCGCTATTCTATTATCAATATTCACTTTTATTATAATCTATAAAGTCCAACACAGCTCACCTAATCAATTAAAGAAAGCAAAGCAGCTTGTTAATAATTGGCAGTTAGCGGATGCAGAAAATATTCTTGAAGTAGAAATTAAAAAAGAAAAACCTTCCGCTGATTTAATCAAACTTTATTTCAAAACTTTGGTATTGCGTGGAAAATTCTTAAAAGCCGACAGTCTATTCAGCAGACACTTCATCAATAATAAATATTTTAATCCCGAAATTTATTTGGATTATGCAGAAGTTAATTATTACTTGGGCAAAATAGATAAAGCGGATTCAATTTGTTCTGTGATTATTTCAAATTCTTCAAACGACTATGCTTCCAAAGATGTTTCCCGTGCATATAAAATAATTGGACTTACAAAATTTTTCCTTGGCGATTATAAGTTGGCATTAATGCTGCAGAAAGAAGCTTTGGCTTTTGCAAAAATGGATAACGCACAAAAAGAAGAGGCAGATGCATTGCGGCAGCTTGGAGTTCTTGCGTGGTATAAGGGAGAATTAGATTCTGCATTAAATAATTATTATCAACCCGCTCTTCAGTTATATAAAAATATTAACGATAAAATTGGCGAAGCTACAACATTAAGCGACATCGGACTACTTTATTTCGACTGGAAAGATTGGAAAAAAGAATTCTACTACCAGTTAAAGGCTTTAGTGATAAGACAAAGAATTGGCGACTTAATGGGCATTGCTGACTCGTATAATTTCTTTGAACATTTCCCAAAACTTTCAAAAGAAATTGAATTATTAAAATATAATCTCGTAGAAAAGAGTTACAGATTAAGCAAAGAACTTGGGTACAAATGGGGAATGGAAGTCGCATCGAATTCATTTCAACAATTTTTTAATAGAAATATTGATCAGTTCGGCAAATTTTCATCTAATACTGAATCAATTACTTTTACTTCAAAAGAATCAAGATTAGTTAAAGAAATTACAAATGCCTCAAAAATTGATAAAATAAGAAATCCGGCAGAAGCTATAGTGTCTTACAAAAAGATATTGCACTTATCCGAATCAATGGGATATGCAGTAATGCAATTTAATTCTTTATTGAACTTAACGAACATTTATATTGAAAATAACAAACTCAAAGATGCTTTGGTAACCTTTGACAAAGCAAAAACTCTCTCCTATTCATCAATGGTTCCTAAATTTAATTCTGCTTCGCTTGGCATTTTAAAATCTAAAATGAATATAAAAAACAAAGATTATAATGCGGCGTTACGCGACCTAAATGCTATTACATTTTATTACGATAGTCTTTATCACTATAGTATAGCCGCCGCCAATAATTCACTTGAATGGCAAAACTCCTTGAATTCAATCTATCATTACAGAAACTGGGCTTACTCGCTTTTGCTTGATTTACTTTATAAATTAAATGATCAGGAAGCATTCTTTAAATATGTAGAAAGAGAACGCTCCTTAATTAAAGCCGATATTAATCAAAATGGATTCGGTGATGAGAATGATGACTTTGCTAATACATTTAAAAAACTTACAACCATTGAAAGTAATGAGGATGCAGATTTAATAATTAACAAACTTTTAACCCTTCTTCAAAATCTTATTAATAAGGAAGAAAAAGAAATAAAATCAGTTTCTAATATTAAAAACATCAACAAAACCGGGATTGATATAACGCTCTCCTCTTTCCGTAAACATTTAGACGATGATGAAATCTTTATTGAATATTCTGCTGGAGAAAAATATTTTTATGCACAAAAAATTAGTCGTGAAAATACTTCTTTGATAAAAATCCCTTTGTCGCAGCATGAACTGATTGAAAGAATTATTTTCTTTCGTAAATCAATTGAAAGAGGAAAATGGAATGCGAAGGATATTGCTTGGCGCCCGCCGGCTCATTCGTTATATACTTTGCTTTTGGATTCGCTTTTAAATAACGAGCCGGGTAATGCAAAGAAAAAAATTGTATTATCCCCTTGCAGTATTTTACATCAAATTCCATTTGCAACGTTATTAAAGAAATCGAGCAAAGAGAATAACGCCACATCCTTGGTTGACAGCTTCCCAATATCTTATAGCTATTCTGCAAAAGACTACGCAGAGTATTTGCAAAAACCAAAATACCATTTTGAATCTTTACTGGCTTTTGCGCCTAATGGAAGCGAATTAAAATACACAGAAGATGAAGTATCTAATATCCCGAAAACCCTTTTTAGCAAAATAAAAATTTTAAAAGGTGAAGAAGCTTCATCGCGGAATTTCCAAAACAAAGCCAATTCTTTTAGTGTAATTCATATTTCAACCCATTCTGAAATAGATATTATCAATCCACTTCAGTCAAAAATTAAATTTAATGATGCTTACTTAAAATTAATTGACCTTCAAAATTACCCGCTAAATGCGGAGTTAGTAGTGCTTAGTTCTTGCGAATCCGGAAAGACTATCGGCTCGTTAGATGATATACCTACTTCAATTGATCTTGAAAGTTTTCCCAAAGCTATTCTATCATCGGGAACAAAGTGCGTTCTTTCAACTCTTTGGAAAGTAGATGATTTTTCTGCTTCAGAAATAACAACCCAATTTTACTATTCACTTCTCCGCCAAAAAGAAAATAATAATTTCGATCTGCCCGAAGCTTTGTCTGCTGCACAAAGAAATTTTTATAAAACACAGATCAAAAAAAAACATCCATTTTATTGGGCGCCATTCTTTTTATCTAACTAATTTTTTTGTAAAAAATATATATTGTGTCCGTATAACTTATTTGTATCAAAAAGCAAATTAATACAAATGTAGGAGTACGGAAATGAGAACTAAATACAGGCAATTAGTTTTTTTGCTGACATTGTCCACAATTATTTTTGGACAAATTGTTTTGGCGCAGGTGCCGCAAACCATTAGCTATCAAGGTATTTTAACTGATGCCGGAGGCACTAACGTACCCGATGGCAATTATGATCTTACCTTCAAAATTTATGACGCACTCAATACTGAACTGTGGACTGAAATACAAACCACCGCCGTATCCAAAGGAATATTCAATGTAATTTTGGGAAGTGTAAATCCGCTTACCATTCTTTTTAATGAACAATATTGGCTCGGGGTAACGGTTGCTAACGGTGCAGAACTACTCCCGAGGTTAGCGTTTACTTCCGCCGCATACAGCTTAATGAGTAAATCAATTGTTGACGGCGCTATTACAAGTCCAAAGATTGCAAACGGACAAGTAGTAAAAAGTATTAACTCATTAAAAGATGAAGTTACACTTGCAGCGGGAAGCAATGTGTCAATCACTCCAAGCGGCAACACTCTTACAATATCATCTTCCGGCGGAACAGGCGGCGGTGATATTACTGCTGTAATTGCCGGAACAGGTTTAACCGGCGGGGGAACCACCGGCGATGTTACTTTGAATGTAGCTATTCCTCTTCAATTAGAGGGTAATTTGGCTGATCCGCAATCAACAATTTATGCGAAAAATACTGGCGTTGACGGTGATGCAATAGTTGGAGAAAGTAATTCCGGAGACGGTACTTCTGGCATTAGTAATACGGGTGATGGGTTATATGGACAAACTGAAACAGCTCGTGGGGTTTACGGTATTAATAATAATTCAGGAAACTTTGGTTATTTAGCTTCAAACGATTATGGAGTTTATGGCGAAGGTTTTTTGGGCAGTTCAGGTTACATAGGCTCTACTAATTATGGTGTTTATGGTAAAATGGGAACTACTACTGAAGGGTACCTTGGTTCAGACAACTATGGGGCGTATGGCAAACACGTCACTAGTAACAGTTACGGCTATCTTGGCGGCGATGGATATGGAGTTTATGGCGATGCTACGCAGGGTTTAATTAACTTCGGGGTAATGGGAAAACACTCCCAATTTGGGAATTGGGGAATACTTGGTTCTGCAAATTATGGGGTTCGTGGAATGCATAATGGCGGCAATACGGGAGATCTTGGTACAAACAGTCACGGCGCGTATGGCTTTAGCGCGGCACAGTTTGGCGTTTGGGGCGAAAGCAATACCGGTCAGGGTGTTCACGGAAAAAGCAACACAAATAACGGAGTGTTTGGTGAGAGCACTGATTTTGAAGGTGTTTATGGAGCAAGTACTAATGGGTGGGGTATCGCGGCTACAAATACCGGCAGCTCAAATATGGGGCTATTGGGAGGCGTAAATAATGCTATTTACGGTTTTACAAATAATGTAGGACAGAGAGCATTATTGGTTGTTTCAAATGGAGGAGCGGGTGAAGCTGCATATCTACAAGGCTCTACTACAGTAACTGGTACACTCTATAAGGGTGGTGGTGCATTTAAAATTGATCATCCGCTCGACCCGGCAAATAAATATCTCTATCACTCATTCGTTGAATCACCGGATATGATGAATGTTTATAACGGAAATGTGACACTTAATGGAAACGGAGAAGCAACAATTGAGCTGCCTAATTGGTTTGAAGCATTAAATAAAGATTTTAGATATCAGCTTACTTGCATCGGAGGATTTGCGCAAGTTTATATCGCTCAAGAAGTTTCAGGCAACAGTTTCACAATCGCTGGCGGTTCACCCGGTATGAAAGTCTCATGGCAGGTTACCGGTATCCGCAAAGATAAATTTGCAGAAGCGCATCGCATCCCACTTGAGGAATTTAAAGAAGGAAAAGAACGAGGAAAATATTTACATGCTGTTGAAAACGGAATGCCGGAAAGTTATGGAATAGATTACGAAGAGAATCAGAAACTAATGCAACAACAGACAGAGATGAGGCAAAAAATAGAAAAGCAAAATTCGGAAAAAGAAAATAGCCGTAATCTTCGTAAAGAAAATTAGGAGATAATATTATGAAAAATTTATTAAGAGCAATCATAATATTTTCTCTGGCTCTTCCCATATATGCACAACAAAATTTTAAGTTGACTGCAAGCGTATTAGGAAGCGGAGGGACAAAAGCCAACAACAGTTTGTACGGCATAAGCGGTACTATCGGGCAATCTGCAATAGGTACTTCCAGCGGTTCATCATATAAACAACTTGCCGGCTTTTGGCAGGTACGGTTGATAGTTACTGATGTGGAAGATGAATCAGAAAATATTTTACCAACCGAGTACAAATTAGAACAGAATTATCCTAATCCATTTAATCCATCAACTGTTATCGAGTATGCTCTTCCTTTTAACAGTAATGTGAGTTTGGAAGTTTATAATATTTTGGGTCAACGTGTTGAAGAGCTAATAAATTCCGAACAATCTGCCGGTTATCATAAAACTAATTGGAATCCAAAAGTTTCATCCGGAGTTTATTTCTATCGTATTACTGCTGCTTCTGCAGATAATCCACCAATTCTATTTTCTCAAACACGCAAGCTGTTGTTTATGAAATAGGTAAGAAAGAAATATGGGAAATAATTTTTTAAGAGTTATCATTTTTTTATCAATTGTGTTTATTAATGCTGTAGATAGTTATGCTCAATGGCAGAGTATTGGTCCCGGTGGTGGAAGCGATTTACATTTTGCAGCAATTCAACCGGATAATGCGGATGTGATTTATGTAGGCGGTGATATTGAAGGAATTTTTAAAACAACCGATGGCGGAAACACCTGGAAAAATATTAACAATAATATTTCGCATACAAATCTTGGAGCTGGCGCTTATTGGACAAACGATATAGTTATTGATCCAATAAATTTTAATAGAGTATATTTTTGTTCGGGGGTTGGATTATTCCGCAGCGAAAATGCCGGGGATTCATGGAACTTGATTTTTCCTTCAAGCTATCTTCCGGATGATGAAGGAATATCGGTATCAACCATTGCTGTTGACCCGAACAACACCGATAGATTATTTATTGGACTTGGCGACGGCGCTGACGGAGCTTTAGCAGACTTCCATCCGTTTGGAAATTATGAACAACAAACCGGTATTTATAGAAGTATTAACGGAGGTGCAAGCTGGGAAGAATTGAATATTGGTATGCCGGCTTTTACTAATGTTCATTCAATAATTATTGTGCCGAATGAACCGGAGAAAATAATTATTTCTACTTCAAAAGGAATTTATAAAAGTTCAAACGGAGGAGATAGCTGGCAAAGTTCAAACAATGGGCTGCCTCATACAAATGTCCATAGATTATTGGGTAAAAAATTAGGAAATGATTTTGTTTTATACGCTACAATTAAAACGCTCGGTAACACCGGCAATCCGAATTCTTTTCAAGGCGGAATTTTTAAGAGCGTTGATTTTGGTAGTAATTGGATTGACATAACAGGTAACCTTCCAAGATATAATTCTGACAGCGAATTATTTTTTGATTACTGGAAACTTGATACACATCCAACGAACCCCAATATAATTGTAACCGCTGCTACACGCGGAAGTTCTTATTATGATTCTGGAATCTATGCAACTTATGACGGAGGCGTTTCATGGAATTATGTTTATTACCCGGTTATCGGCGGATGGATGGAAAATTGGTTTAACGATCCTTATGGATTTGATATTAAAATTGCACCGTCCGATCCCAATAGATGGGTGCTGCTGTTAGTTGATGTTGAGATTAGCAACGACGCTGGAAACACATGGGATCAAGCTTTTACAACTCAAGTTGGAACTGCATGGAAAGGAAACGGACTTGAGTTAATGAATACCGAAACAATTTCATTTCATCCAACGAATCCGGATATACTTTGGATTGGTTATGACGATATGGGATTATTCAGGTCCGAGGATGGAGGAAATTCATTCATCAGGCTCGATCCGGCGATGGACCCGACCATTGGGAATCTATCAGAAATTGATGCGGTGAAAGATATTGAAGTTGATCCGTTAAACGGAGATTTATACATCAGCAGGTATCAAGGCTCTCAAGGCGGATATTTAGCAGACTACAGTTCAGGGGGAATATTATTCAGTAATGATATGGGTAATACTCAAATTGAAATTTCTTCAGGTTTGCCATCCGGTCGCCATGATCTTATTTTAAATAAACAAACCGGTCAACCCGGCAGCAGAACTTTATATGCGTCTGTATTTCATCATGGAGTTTATAAATCCACTAACAGCGGTTCAAGCTGGCTTTCAATTAATAATGGATTGGGCGGCGATGCACAATATGCTTGGGAAATAATTTATGACCCGAGTAATTCAGAAACTTTATACCTCGGTTTGAACAGAAGAGGCGCCGGACTAAAAAATCTATATAAAAGTACAAACGGCGGACAAAGTTGGCAGCAACTTTCAAACTTCCCCCCGGGTGATGTTTTATCAATCTATATTAATTCAAAAGGTCTTTATTCAGGAGTTACGGATAATTTTGATTGGAATAAGTACGGCGGTTTGTATTTCTCATCAGACGACGGAGCGAGTTGGACAAAAATTTTGCAACACTCGCGTGTAACAGATATCTCCTCAAAACCGGGAGATGATAATACATTATTAGCAGTCGGACAGCAGTGGTTCAGAATCGGCGCCGATATTCCTTCATTATTTTTAAGCACTGATGGAGGGAATAATTGGAACGATATATCTAATGGATTAAATAATACATTTATTAATACCGCACGTTTTCATCCTTATAGAACTAACGAAATTTTTATCTGCACAGCGGGCGGAGGTTTATGGAGAACTGATTATTCTACAGATGTTGTAAAAGAAGAATCTATACCAGTTAATTATGCTTTATTTCATAATTATCCCAATCCATTTAATCCGAGTACAACTATAAGGTTTCAGTTGCCAGTGAGCAATCATGTAACTCTTAAAGTATTTGACAACCTCGGAAAGGAAGTTGCAACACTTGTAAACGAAAATAAATCTGCAGGTAATTATGAAGTTAATTTTAACTCAAGCAAAATTTCGAGTGGTGTGTATTTCTACCGATTAACTGCGGGTAGTTTTTCAATCTTAAAAAAGATGATTTTGTTGAGATAAAAACAAGAACTTAAACAAATATTTCATCCGTATTTAACTCTTGCAGAAGGGATAAAAATTGCAGCTATAAGTTTTGATAAAGATGTTAAGAGACTTAGTTGTTGCGCAGTACAGTTTGGTAATTACTTAAACTCATCATCTATCAGCGTTTCTGCAATATGGTTTACATAGTTGCTCATAATTTTGTGAGCAACGCCGACTATCAATTCCAAGACTTGTTCTTTTGAATATCCGGCAGATAAAAAAGTTTCTATCTCTTCCGGCAGTACCCAGCCTCTCTTTTCAATTATGGTTTTGGTAAATATTCTAAGCCTCTGAAGTTTTGGATTCTCAAAAGATTTGTCTTGCAAAAGCGCCGTTAATATTTCTTCCGGGAAATTTGACAATCTATCAAAGTAACTGTGGGCTGCTATGCAATAGGCGCAGCCATTTGCTTGATTAATAGTCATCTCAATTACTTCTCGTTCAATTGGAGAAAAAGAAGTTTCATTAAACAGCTTTCCAATTTCTTTATAAGCTTTTAATAATACCGGTGAATCAGCCATTACAGCGTGCATATTTGGAATAAACCCAATTGCTTTTTGTGTGGTTTCCAAAATATTTTTCACAGCGCTAGGTGCTGATTCTACAGTATGTATTTTAAATATGCTCATATAATTTTATTCAACTCCATAAATTTCAGTTTCCGGATGAAACGCTAACCACGCAAATGCAAAATGGTTCCCGTGCGGTTCGATTCGTAATTCTTTTCCTTTAAGTTTACCTTCAATGCATCTACCTATAATATCCCATTTCGAATTTGTTTCATTATCCAAAATGATTCCGTTTTCTTTTCTAAAGGTTAAAATTTTATCCTGCAGCTTTGAGTTGAATACTGTAACCATACCAACATCTTTTGATTCGGAAATTTCTTTCTCATCCAATACAGATACTGTTCCTGGTTGATAGAACAGCACAACATTTTTTCCGTTAAACTCATCATTAAGAACTCCCTTTTCTGCAACAACAGAAAAAGTATAAATTTTAAATTCGCCGGCGCTTCTTATGTCAACAATTCTTTCCATTGCCGGAAGTCTTGGATCAATTTGGTCAGGACTAAAAAATCTGTCGTAAGGTTTTCCATCGGACTTATCATAATTCTTATAAAAATTCTTGCCATAATATTCTTCACTACCTTCGATGCCAGTAGCTTTGGATAAGATTTTACCATCAGGGTATCGTTTAAAAAATTCTTCAACGGAAATAACAAGTGAAGGTATCACATTTAATTCTGCACCTTCAAGATTTCCCACAATTGCTTTCCCTTCAAGCTGCTGCCACCAGGTTTCTGTTTGTTTATCTGCCATTACCATATCACTTTTGCGCAGCATTCCTGATACTTCAAACTGAAGTAAAAAATCTTTTCCTTTGTATTTAAGTCTTCTGTCATACACAATTCCTGCATTGCAAAGCGGACAGAAAGTTGAAAGAATAGGCACACCCGATAAAGTATCATTCGCAATTTCGTGAATGGAAAGCATGTTAAGCGGGTAGGCTTTTGCTTGACCATTTATCTCAACAGAAATTACGGGTTCTTTTAAAAAGAAATCTTTTAGTCCATCTTCCATGCCGATAAATTTAGGATAATTTAAAACAGCAAAGCTGCCCCGCGGCAACACAACAGACAATTCCGATAGATCAATGTTTGTTAATGTCGTATCAGTGTTCCAATTAAACGGAATGTTTTTTGGATTTTTCATTTGACTGAAAGTCAATGAAGTAAAGATCACTAATAGACTTAGCACAAATTTGATTTTCATTTTATATCCTTTTTGTTTCGTCAATGTTTAATTAAAAAGAATCTTTAAACTAATTTTGAATAATTAACAATCTGTGTCCGTTTGGATCTTTTACTATAAATCCTTTACTAAAACCAGCATAATTTTTATTCATGGTTATTATTCCTGTGTATGTTTGATAACCAGCATTCTTAATTTTACTAAAAAGTTCATCAATGTTTTTTGTTGATAGTTTCGTTTGCCAATGCACCAAATCATTTGCATTAATATTTTCCGGATTTGATCTGCCTCCTTTGGGAGTAAGATAATTAAGAAACTCAATGCCGAAACCAAAATCAGAATGAAGCCCTGTAATCTTTAGATGAGCGCCTTCAACATTATTCAATCTTGATTGTTCAATTCCGTAATTTTCACTTTCGCCGCCAACTTCCATTCCTAAAACATCACGATAAAACTTTAAACTTTCATCTGTGTTTGAAACTGCTATTGCTGTGTGATCAATCCCAAGAAAAAGTTGGTTTGATTTTTTATGCCACTTTGCATTTCCTTTGTCCGGCGGAAATTCAAGTATTTCAAGCGGATGACCATCCGGATCTTGAAAATAAAATGCTTTTATGCCGCCGGCATTTTTATTCCAATCCGGTAAACGCTGCGGTTCAACAGAAATATTTTTTACATCGTTTAACTTTAGCCATGCATAAGCGCCATCCATATTACTTGTTATTATTGCAATATGCTGAAACCAAAAATCATTACTGTGCGAATCTTCAGGATAACCTTTCCCCTCAGGATAAATGAAATCAATAAGTTCAATTCGTTCATCTCCCAATTTCAATTTTGTTATCCTAACAGAAGCATTATCAACTTGAATTAACTTTGAATATAGTTCGCTGTTTATAGTATCATCAGACAAAACCTGAAAGTGCAGCAAATTTGTATAAAACGGAAGCGTGACGTTCATATCAGAAACTGTAATTCCAACTGATTCAACTCCGCTTATTTTGGGCTGTGAACATGAAAGAAGAATTACTGATAAAAGAAATGAAATAACTTTTGCAGATATATTTTTTATTTTCATGAAACCTTCACTCGATAATTAATTTACTGTTTAATCCGTTGTAACCATCATCTTCTTTAAATGGATTAAGAAAATCCGCAACCCATTTGTTTCCATCAACTATAAACTTGTATCTGTAGATTCCTTTTGGTAAAAGTGGAATTGTGCATTTCCAGTAGCCGTAATTTTCTTTTGTAAAAATAAATCCATTACCCAACCAGCCATTCATATCACCTGCCAGCTTAACACTTTTTGCAGAATGATCGTGATAAATAAAACGAATTGTATTTTCTATTTGATTAATAACAGGAGACATTTTCTTTTCATCATCAAAATTATGTTTTTCTTTTATCGCCTTTTTCACGGCAGCTTTTGCATTAACAATTCCATAGCCCTGCCTTTTAACATTAACATTATTCATACGCGATGCAGTTGTAATTAATATTTCTCTTATTGAAGAAGGAGTTAAAGCTGGATTTGCTTCAAGCATCTGTGAGATGATAGAACAAACAATCGGCGCCGAAAACGAAGTTCCGTCAGCGTGCATGTAATCCGGTGTTAAATATTTTTGATCTTTGATTCTCTTGTTAAAAGATTCTCTGATATTTTTTGCATTGATGAACCCATCTTCAACTTTAAATTCAGTTTCATTTTTTATTTTATTGAATTGCTCAACAAGCAATTGGTCATTAAGTGATAAAAACTGAAAAAGTAATTTTGCTTCTGTATTTTCTTTCGATTCGGGTAAAACAGGAGCGGCAATCCAGATAGATGGCGCAATCAATTCCGGTTTTTGAATTCCATCTATTGTAGTACCGAATGTTGAATGATAGAGAGAATACGCAGCCGGATTGATTGAATTGTGATCATCAATTCCGCCTACAGTAATAACATTTGGCGAACTTGCCGGAGCTTTTATTTTTGCATTCAAATCATTTCCAACCGCGGCTACAACTACAATCCCTTTTTCAATTGCCTCTTCAGCGGCTAAATCAATTTTACTCTCTTTATACGGAATTTCATCATCATCAGTTACCGATAGGTTTATAATTTTAATATTATATTTTTCTTTATTATCAATGGCCCACCGAATTCCTTTAGCGATATTTGCAGAAGAAATCTTGTTGTTCTCCCAAACTTTTATCAGAACAAGATTTGCTTCGCTAGCAATCGCCTTATAAATATTATTTGAAAGAAATCCGTTGCCGGCACAAACACACGAAGTCATTGTTCCGTGCCAGCTTTCCGGATGTGGTTCTTCAAAATACTTGTCGCTTTTTTGTTCTGAAGTTACATCAACAATTTTAAGTATTCTGTTGGTTGGCTTTGTTAAATCAGGATGAAGATAAAATCCGCTGTCAATAAAACAGATTGTTACATCTTTCCCGGTTAAATTTTGATCAGCATTTAAACGCCACGGCGTTGGAGGTATAATATAATTTTCAAATGTAGTTAGTTTTAACTGCGATGCATCCGGCAGTAGATTTTCTTCCCGCAATATTTCAACATCAAAATAATCAACACATTTTAAACAGATCCCTTGTTCGGGTTTCCAATTTATATTAATGCTTTCTAATTTTTTCTGTAATGATTGACTGCCAGACAAATCCAAATCATATACTAATAATTGTTCTTCTTTACAGAAAGGACATACTTCTGTATTTATTTTACTCTTCAAGTTTAAGCCTCTCTTCAAAGAAAGTCTTAGCGTCTCTGTGAATTAATAAACCATCGGAGCTTTCCCAATATTCGCGCTGCTTTTTGAATGGGTGCAAAAAAACATTAACAAATAAATTGTCATTCGGAGTAAAATAACCAGGCACACCAATTACAATTTTATTTTGCGGAATGTTTAGCCGAATAGTTTTATGTAATCTATCCCACCACGAAAAAACCGTAGAGTAATTTGAGTTGGTTTCATCCTGATATTGTGAATGATGTATGCCGTGCATTCTTGGCGTAACAATTATTTTATTCAATATTCTTTCAAACTTGATTGGAAGTTTAATATTAGTGTGCTGAAAAATTGTATTAGCAGTAAAACATAATTCATAAATCATAAAGGCAATAGGACTAATTCCTATAACAGATAATTGTATCACTCTAAATATTGTTGATAATCCAATTTCAACGAAATGAAAACGAAATGCTGTTGATACATCAAGATCAGGATCAAGATGATGAACATTGTGGAATCTCCAAAGAAAAGGAACTTTATGATTGAGCAAATGCCAGTAATAAAACGCAAGATCCATCAGCAGGAAACCAATTATTCCTTCGACTACAATTGGCAATTTAAAAAAGTGCAGTAATCCAAAACTTTGCTCGGTTGTAAATGCAATTGTATTTTGCTGCGCAGGAAATATTACAAAAGAAACAACAATAAATGATATCACACTTAACGATACATTTATAAACAATCGCGGCAATAAAGATCTGTTTTTCTTTCTTAAAGGAAAATATTGTTCTAATAGTATCAATAACAGAATTAAAACAATATAGCCCGCTCCAAAATAAATTGCCTGCGATGAAAATGAATTCATTAATTATTCTTTATGATTATTTCATTAAATCAATTAAATGCTCTCCAACTCTTAAAGCATTCGCCATAATTGTAAGCGATGGATTAACCGCTGCGCTTGAAGGGAAAAAACTGCCGTCAACAACATACAAATTATCTACATCGTGAGTCTTACAATTTAAATCCAGCACATTCGTTTTGGGATCGCTTCCAAATCTGCAAGTGCCAACTTGATGAGCAACACCTTCCAAAGGAATTTTCTTTTTAAGATAAATTGAACAAGGAATAATTTTATCTCCGCAGTCAATTGATTTTAAAACTTCCGTCCATCTTTTAAGCAATCGCTCATAAGCTTCTGTGTTATTATCAGTATAACTTAATTGAATGTTTCCGTTTTTTAATTTCACACGATTATTTGGATCGGGCAAATCCTCCGCCGTAATCCACCAATCAATTGAGTGCTTTGCCATTTGATCCAACGCGATATCAGGAGTCATCGGCGGCGCATCGCCTTCAAGCATTTCTTTGTTTGCTTTACCAAGTAACTGCACGTGCCCCATTGGAAAATCAAAATCCTTTTCGCCCCAATAAAAATCATTTACCGCTAAAGTTTTTTGAAATATAGTTGGATTAAGTTTTTTAGTTAATCCAAGGATAGCCCCGTTCTGATGTTTCATAAAATTGCGACCAACTTGACCGGATCTGTTTGCAAGTCCGCTTGAATGTTTATCATTTGCAGATTTTAACAGAAGAGCAGCCGT